>JABLTM010009231.1_pt1 | contig 130853 bp, 96 predicted proteins | sample 7160121 | NCBI WGS metagenome assembly JABLTM01 (sample SAMN14651224, study PRJNA627086) | human gut metagenome | isolation source: feces | host: Homo sapiens
CTCCCCTGCGCTATCCAAGCCTCCGCACCTTCTTCCCGCTTAACTAGCATTATCCACTGATGAGTCGCAATTGTTGTACGGTCGCGGCATGCCGCGACCCAAAGCAGCAGTGCCTTCCTTTTGCTGAAAGAGTTTCCTCTATTAATGGGTCGCGGCATGCCGCGACCGTACTCCCCTGCGACCCATTCCTTGGCGCAACCAATTCAAGGCTATTATATCATCAACCTGCTTCATGAACCACTTAGAAACCTCGAAAGAGAAGAAAAAACCGACTTCACTAAAGAAGAAAGTCAGCCAATCACCAATTGGACAGTGCAGAAGAAGCCGCTACACAGAAAAAATACCTATCAGTCCCATCAGATAAAGCGATTCACTGGTAAATACTCTAATCCGATGCATCAGATACAGGTATTCACTGGTAAATACCCAAAGCTGATGCATCAGTTACACGCATTCACTGGTAAATGCACAAAGCCGATGCATCAGCTGCACGTATTCACTGGTAAATACCTAAAGCCGATGCATCAGCTGCACGTATTCACTGGTAAATACCCAAAGCTGATGCATCAGTTACACGCATTCACTGGTAAATACCCAAAGCAGATGCATCAGCTGCATGCATTCACTGGTAAATACCCAAAGCAGATGCATCAGCTGCACGTATTCACTGGTAAATACCCAGAGAGGGGGCATCAGATTCCCCTCCTCCCAGTGAGAGGCCTAAATCCGAGTACTCATTTTGCGACTCGTCCGATAAGTACGCCTCATCAGACTACCTCAATGCCCCTTCTCACAGTATAGACGACAAAAAAGACTTCCATGCCGCACCCATTAGCAAGAAAAGAGGAAGTCAATGAACGAAAGTTGCATCCTTCAAGACTGCAATTCCTGTTTACCCACTTGCAACTCATCCCTTAAACCTGCACAGGGCTTAAAACCCCAAACGAGATGAAGAATTTTGGTAAGATTCGCCCTTTACCATCCTCTCTTCTCAAACATTTCGACCGAAAGCTAAACAACCGAACAGGTAAACCCAAGCTCAATTAGCCTTCAAATTGCCATCTAGCCCCCTTAAAAAATGCCACCTTCCGAATCGATTTGCATTTTTATCACGATGTTAACTTTAATTACCCCCCCAATTTGGCGAAATTAGGAAATGAAAATACATTTGCACGCTACTTAAAGAAAGGGCTTAACTTCCCCTCTCTCTATATATTCTGACTGAAAAATAGGACATTTCAATATTCGGAAAAGATTTCCCCCTATCTCAAACAATATACACTCATTTGAAACTTTTATTTATCACATTCTAATAAAAACACAATGAAAAAGATTACGAGTCTTTTGATGCTGTTCCTGGTTTGCATGGGAACAGCGTGGGGACAGGCCATTGTTGGCTTTACCCAAGCTTCTACAGAGAAGACATTGCCCAGTGCCCTCACTACGGGTTATTATCTCATCAAAGAAGTAAACCCTAACGCCAACGGAAAACCTGGAGGTTTCTTGAGAGCTGCCAGCGAATCTGCGAATGCTGTTGTTACCCCTAAAGGAAAAAATCAAGAAGCAGACAAGAACTCTGCCTTAGAGTTGTGGTACATTGAAGTAAACGGTGACCAGTTCACCATCGCTACTGCCAATAAAAAAGCTGCATGGCAGGCTCCTGAGATAAAGCAAAAGAATTTGGTAGCCTACGCTTCAAAAGCTCAATTAACCAAGACTACTGAAGAAGTATCCCTAGGCGGCCACAAAGCTACTGCGGCAGAAGGTTCTTGCATCATTCAGAATACAGATAAAAGCGCTTGTGTACACTACACAGGAAACGACCTTGGCTCATGGACAGATGCCAATCCTGCTTCTGTGATGATGTTCGAATTTTACAATGTACCTGAAGCTAATCTTACCAAAGTGAATTTAGCAAGCGTAACCTACACGTATACCTTAGACGGTGCAAAAAATACCCAAACCATTACCGTTGATCAAACTATTGGTTCAAACTACAATGCCCCTGCTGTAGACTTCGTAACATTCACCCAACCCACGGGTACAGTCAAAGAAGGCGCAAACAACGTTACCGTTACTTGTACTGAAGCTCTTCCCTTCGAAAAGACTAACGACTTGCAGAATCCGAAGTGGCTCTCTATCGACATGCACAGCAACAAAGACAGATACATGTGGCACTATGATGGTGACAACACTAACATCAAGGTTGCTGTACCCGAAGATTTGGTAAGCATCAGCAAGGACGAAGCTTATTTCTGGTGTCTGGTTGGTAATGCATTTGATGGCTTTAAGATTTACAACAAGTCTGCTGGTACGAGCAAGACACTCAACAAAACAAGCGATAAGCCCCAAATTACAGAAGGCGAAGCTACCGTATGGCAGATTGTGAAGCCCCAATCTTCCATTGCTAACGCTGCTTGCTTTAAGGCAGAAGGAACTAATTTCTTGAATCATCAAGGAGATATGACTTTAGGTTATTGGGTCAATCCTGACGAAGGTTCTTCTTGCCGCTTCTTCAAGCCTGCTGCCATCGCAATGGAACAAAGCGAAGTATATGCCCATATTCCTGAAAACGCAGTTGGCGGTTTTGACGGCGTAGAAAACATTGACCCGGCTCTTACAGCTGCTGAAAATGATCCTTACAACTTTGACAAGGCTAATGCATTGGTTGAGGCTATCAAGGCATTGAAGAACAACGGCATAACCTTTGAAGAAGGTGCTTACTATCGTATTATTAGTGCATTCCCTAACTTCGAAGAAAAACAACAGGTAAAGAAGTGTATGCTTGCCGTTAACGGCAACGAATACATCCGATGGGGGTCACTCGCTATGAACGATGTAAACAATGTATTCCAGCTGGAGAAGAAGAGCAACAATAAGTTCTGCTTGAAGAATGCGAATCGTGGCAAATACATGCAAGGTGCAGCGGGTTTGCTGGGCGATAAGGAAAATGCAGCCGATATGGAATTTGTTGACTTAGGTGCAGCTCAATACAATATTCACTACACCAATGGAAACTGCCATACCAACGGACACAATAGCGGTAACGGACCATCAGGCGACCTTGTTGCCTGGGATGGCGGTCAGAACTCTGCATCTGCCTGGTATCTCGTCAAGGCAGACAATGTAGAAGTACCCCTCACTAACGTTGGTGAAGCTTCTTACGCTACTGCATACCTTCCCTTCGCTGTTAGCAACGTTGCTGACGCTACTGCTTTCGTAGGTAAGAAAGCTGCTGAAGGCAACGCACTCAACATGACCTCTGTTGCTTCTATCCCCGCTAACACGGGTGTGGTTCTCAAGGGTGCCAAGGACGCAGGTAAGGCTGTGTTGACGATTGGCGAAGCTACGACTACTGTAGCAGAAAACGCTCTCAGCGGTACGCTCGTAGAAAAGGATTATGCAAACGAACTCGTATTGGGTAACAACGATGGCAATATTGGTTTCTACGGTATGAACACAGGTGCTAAGATCGGTGCCAACAAGGCATTCTTGCCCGCAACTGCAAGTGGTGCTCAGGACTTCGTACTCAACTTCGACGGTGAAGCTACGGCTATCGAAAGCGTAATGGGCGAAACCAACACGGACGCTCCTGTTTACGACCTCAGCGGCCGCCGCGTAGTGAAGACCGTGAAGGGTGGTCTCTACATCCAGAACGGCAAGAAGTTCATCGTACGCTAATCGCACAATTTCTCTCACATTTATTTTCTCTAAAACGATTCAATTCAAATGAAGACATACATCCAACCGCAAATCAGCACGCTGAAGCTCAATGCTGAAAGTATGCTTGCTTCTAGCGACAGACTCCTCATCGATAACAGCATCAAAGTGGACCAGGCCCTCTCTAACGGCAAGGACGCTTGGGGCAGCGAAAGCTGGGGTGCTGAAGACGAGGAATAATCCTTGGATAAAACGCTTACAAAGGGGAGCTTCCCTCACTTCAACGGAAGTTCCACCTTTGTCCCTCACTTTCGGAGCGCAAGCTTCGTGAGTAAATTGGTAATTTTTCTCTCAGACGGGCAGGTGCCAAGCGTGGCATCTGTACGTTTTCTGTTTGAAACAAAAGAACTGGAGCAAGCCCCAACCGAAACAGGTGGTCTGAAACCGATTTCAACCAACTTTGGATGAGGATATGAACGACAAAAGGTAACTTTGCGGGGACGGAAAACAGGGACAGGTACCGTTCATGCTTCACAACAAACAGCAGCTGTCCCTGTTTCCCTCTCCACATTATAAAAGACTTTATCATCTCCATAATCCTCCTATGTTCCCCAAAATACTCCTTGCAGTTTTGCTGTCTTACCTCCTTCTCCCCCTACAAGCCCAAACGAAGGATGCGGACTTTACGGTGCACCACATCCCCGATAGCATCTTCTCGTTGATGCAAGGACGTTCTTATCCCCAAGGATGCACGGTACCGCGCAGCAGCCTGCGTTACCTGCGGGTAAAGCATGTAGACCAACACGGACGGGAGCGACAAGGCGAATTGGTTTGCCACCAAGACATTGCGACCGACTTGATTGCCATCTTCCGCGCCCTTTATGAAGCACGATATCCCATCGAACGCATGGAACTGATAGACCGTTACGGGGCGAACGATGACCATTCGATGCGTGCCAATAACAGTTCGGCCTTCAACTACCGCCATGTGGCTGGTACACGCGTGCTTTCAAACCACAGTTACGGCCGAGCGATCGACATCAATCCGCTTTACAATCCCTATGTAAGTGGAGACGGCCGACGCGTGCAGCCAGCCAATGCCCGTCCTTATGCCCAACGCAGCCAGGCATTCCCTTACAAGATTACCAAAGGTGACCTTTGCTACCAATTGTTCAAGCAATATGGCTTTACCTGGGGCGGAGACTGGCGAAGCAAAAAGGACTACCAACACTTTGAGAAAGCTCCAAATAAAGGGAAACATTGAGTAAAAGATAGCTAGGCAACAACTGTCGATATATCGACTAACCTTATAACCCCATAACCTCATCCCCCACCTCATGCACTACTTCAAGAAACTACTTCTCCCTACCCTCCTCGTTCTGCTCCTGTTAGTTCCCCCCATAGTGTCCTGGTGTCTGTTAGACTATTCACTGACCCCCGAAAGTCATAACCGCGACTATGCGTATAAATGGGCGCAGGCAGATAGCCTCTACCCCGGACTGCATGCCTGGCATGATTCGCTTCAAGCCATTGGACAACGTCGGGATACCTTCATCACTGCCCCCGACGGAACCCGACTGCACGCTGTGTACGTCCGCGCTTCACAACCTACGCGCCACACAGCTGTCTTGGTACACGGTTATACCGATTGCCACATCGACATGATGCACCTAGGCAGAATGTATCACCGCGACCTGCACATGAACATCCTCCTGCCCGACCTGCGATATGCAGGAAAATCGGAAGGTACCCACATCCAAATGGGGTGGTTAGACCGTCTGGATGTAAAGCAATGGATTCGCATCGTCCCCCAGCTCTTTGGCGACAGTACCGAAGTGGTCGTTCACGGTGTCTCGATGGGAGCCGCCACAACGATGATGGTGTCGGGAGACCACGATGTGCCTCCTTATGTCCAGGCCTATGTAGAAGATTGCGGCTACACATCGGTCGACGAGCAATTTAGCAAAGAACTGAAGGAACGTTTTTTCCTCCCTCGCATACCCTTCATCCCACTGGCTTCAGTACTGTGTAACTTCCGCTACGGCTGGAAGTTTGAAGAAGCCTCGCCCTTACACCAGGTGGCACAATGCACCCGCCCGATGCTATTCATCCACGGTACAGCCGATGCCTTTGTACCCACCCGGATGGTTTATCCACTCTATGCAGCTCACCCGGGCCCCAAAGCTTTGTGGTTGACAACGGGAACGGAGCATGCAAAGAGTTATTATGACTATCCGCAAGAATACACCCAGCGGGTAAGCAACTTTCTGAAACAACATACCCCCAACTGATTCAAGCCTCAACCCTCTAACACAACATGAGCCCCATCAATCGGAAGAAGGAACCTTCGATTGATGGGGCTCATGAGTCAGAGCATCCTAATTTTTCAACAATCTCACAATCTCCTCAGCGGCTCGTTGTGGAGCCCCCGGATCGCCTAATCTTTCTGCCATCGCTTCATAACCCTGGAGCATTCGTTCGCGCTCAACGCCTCCAGGAAGCAACGGCAACAGATGAGCCCGAAGATTGGCAACTGACATGCCATCTGCAACAAGTTCGGGAACGACTTCACGCCCTACGACGAGATTGACCAAAGAGATAAATGGTACTTTCAAGAAATAAGGACGAATGGCGGAAACAACCTTGCCACAACGCATGTAATAACAAACCACTTGCGGCACCCGGAAGAGCGCAGTCTCTAAAGTGGCCGTCCCACTGGTAACCAGTGCGGCCGCAGCATGCGACAACAATTCGTAAGTACGCCCTTCAAGCAAGGTAACCCGTTCACGAGGAATACCCGACTGAACTATCAGAGATTCGTAAAAGTCAGCCGGAACAGCCGGAGCTTGCGCTATGACTAGTTGATAGTCCGTCAGGGGAGCCACGGCCTGAAGCATCCGACTCAAGTTATCCACAATCTCTTGACGACGAGAACCTGGAAGCAGCGCCAAGGTTCGACCGTCTGACTGAGGCTGACCGTGTTGTGCACAATAAGCTGCAACCTCATCGACAGTCGGATTACCTACATAACTGATGGGGTAATGATGTTTCTTCTCAAAGAAGTCTATTTCAAAAGGCAGGATGGAAAAGAGGCGGTCGACATCTCGGCGGATGGCTTGAATACGGTGTTCCTTCCAAGCCCAAATTTTGGGAGAGATGTAATAGTAAACCGGACAGAGTTGCTCTTGCTTCACATATCGGGCAATCTTCAAGTTAAAGCCGGGATAATCTACCAGAATGACTGCGTCGGGACGCCATTCCCGTATAGCGCGCTTACAGGCTCGCAAGCCTCGAAGGATGGTCGGTAAGTGCAACAGGACTTGCACAAACCCCATATAGGCCAAGTGCCGGTAATGGGTTAGCAAGGTTCCGCCTACGGCCTGCATGCAGTCTCCCCCATAGTAACGAAACTCGGCCTGTGCATCGACTGCCAAGAGAGCTTTCATCAAATGAGACGCATGAAGATCGCCACTGGCTTCACCTGCGATAAGGAAGTATTTCATAAAGCGGATTCTATTGATTAGCGATTGAATAGTTGAAAGGGGCTGTCCACACTTCTAGACGAAACTCATCCACAACATAAAGCAGCCTATCTAAAAGGAATGGAGCGAATCCATCGAGCTCCGTCCCTTCTTACAACACCTCGCGCAACACCTCGACAAGCTCTTTGGCCGTCACGTCCAGTTGCGTAGGCGTGACCGCTACATAGCCATGAGCCAATGCCCAACGGTCGGTATCGGTCGCTTCGGGTTCTAATTCGATATTCTCACCAACTAACCAATAATATTTACCGCCCCAAGGATGCTTTCGCTCTTCAACTTCCTTCGTCCAGCGGGAATGTGCCATCCGACAGACCTTTACACCTTTAAACTTGGAGACCGCAGGAAAATTGACATTCAGACAAGTAAAGGGAGGCAATGCCAACGCAAGACTCTTGTACATGAAATCTACGAGATAGGGACGCAGAGGCTCAAAGTCTGCATCCCAACGGTGGTCGCACAACGAAAAAGCAATGGAAGGGAAGCCTTGCAATGCTCCTTCGATAGCCACTCCCATGGTTCCGGAATAATGTGCATTGACAGAAGAATTATCCCCATGATTGATGCCTCCAATAACAAGGTCGGGACGACGGTCTGGAAACAGATTCAATGCCATCTTGACACAATCGGTCGGTGTACCCGAACAGGAACAAACCGTCAGCCCTTCTTCCTCGCGCAAAACTTTATAGGTAATCGGTTGGGCAGAGGTAATGGAGCAACTGAAGCCCGAACGGGCTGAATCGGGAGCCATTACCAAGATGTCTGCATAAGGACGAAGTGCCTCTACCAGGAACTGAATACCCGGAGCTGTTACACCATCATCATTGGAAATAAGAAGATAGGGACGTATAGCCATACTTTAAACAAGAGGATAATAAGGACTTAAACAAAAACGGCCAGCGAAGTTTCTTACCAACGAACTTAGCTGTTGACTACTGCACTGAACCTGGAAGCAGCACCCACCCCAAAGAACTTGAAGAAAGTGGCTCGTTAAGAGCGAAGAACGGGTCTGCGGTAAACGAGAGCAAATGTACGAAAATTACCCTGCCTAGGGGTTGTTACCCGATTTATTCTTACCTTTGCCAACTAAAAAGCAAGGAAGCAAAAGGGAAGAATTTCTTCTCTTAGGAACCTGTTCGGAAGGTTGTAAAGCCTTCTTTGCAATACTTGTAGCAGCAAACCAGCGGGTGACATCTGCTCCCTACAAAGGCCTTTCTTATCGGGAACAGACTGCTTAAAGAGCGACTCTGTCAGAGATTCAGTCTACCCATCCGTTTGCATGACAGGTTGCCGCACTTTTCAAGAACTTCCTTCCTACATACTTTCAGTTTGAATATGGGCAAAATCATAGCTTTAGCCAACCAAAAAGGTGGCGTAGGTAAAACCACGACCTCGATGAACTTGGCAGCCTCATTGGCCACACTCGAAAAACGAGTACTGCTGATTGACGCGGACTCACAGGCCAATGCCTCTTCGGGATTGGGTGTCGACCTCAGCAAGGTGGATTGTTCCATCTACGAATGCGTCATCAACGGCGTGGATGTGCGTGAAGCCATCTACACGACGGACATTGAGCGACTGGATGTTATCCCCTCCAACATCAACCTGGTCGGTGCAGAGGTTGAAATGCTGAATTTCGACCGACGCGAGTTTATCATGAAGGATATGCTCCAAATTCTGCACAATGACTATGACTATATTCTGATTGACTGCTCTCCTTCTTTAGGACTAATTACGGTCAATGCGCTGACTGCCGCCAATTCAGTCATTATCCCTGTACAGTGCGAATACTTTGCCTTGGAAGGTATCTCCAAGTTGCTGAACACGATTAAGATTGTTAAGAAGAAGCTCAATCCTGCCTTGGAAATCGAAGGTTTCCTGTTGACTATGTATGACAGCCGTCTGAAACTCGCCAACCAGATTTATGATGAGGTCAAGCGACACTTCCAGGAGTTGGTATTTAAGACGGTCATCCAGCGCAATGTCAAACTCTCTGAGGCTCCTAGTCACGGTCTGCCTGCCATCCTCTATGACGCAGAATCGACAGGTGCCAAAAACCATTTGGCACTCGCCAAAGAGATTATCAACAAAAACGAACGCGGTTGAGACCTGACGGTAACTAAACACGAAGGAATGGTGAGGTCGACACGCTAAGCTTTTCTTGTTTCGACAGATTCCTGCTGAACGGATTAGTTGAACGAATTGGCCGAACACAGGTTTCCTTTCCCGTATATTCTCAACAGCCCCAACCCTTACTCAAATATTTTTCATCTATGGCATCTCACAAAAAATTTCCTGCTCTCGGACGTGGTCTCGACGCCTTAATCTCTACCGAGGAGGAGGTGCACACCAGTGGATCATCGAGCATCAATGAGGTGCCGGTATTTAAAATTAAAGCCAACCCCAATCAGCCCCGACGGGAGTTTTCACCCGAAAGCATGCAGGAATTAGCCGACAGCATCCGCCAAATCGGCATCATCCAGCCGATTACGTTGCGCTTGATGGAAGATGGCACGTACCAGATTATTGCAGGCGAACGCCGTTGGCGCGCTTCGCAAATGGCTGGCTTGACGACCATCCCGGCTTACATCCGCACGGCCAATGATGAGAACATGATGCAGATGGCGTTGGTGGAAAATATTCAGCGTGAAGATTTAAACGCGATTGAAATTGCCCTGGCTTACCAAAGCCTTATCGAACAGTATGACTTGACACAAGACAAACTGTCGGAAAAGGTGGGTAAAAATCGCGCAACCATAGCCAACTACCTGCGTTTGCTGAAACTTCCTGCCCAGGTACAAATGGCCTTGCAAAACAAAGAAATGGACCAAGGGCACGCCCGTGCTTTGCTCGGGTTGGACAAACCATCGCTCCAGGTCAAACTCTTCAACGAAATCAAAGAGAAAGGTTACTCCGTACGTCAAGTTGAAGAGATGGTCAAGGCACTCAACAACGGCGAAACGCTGAAAAGCGGACGACACACGCTGAAAAACAAAGAAGCACAACGATTGCCCGAAGAGTTCAAGGAACTGAGAAGCCGACTGGCTGATGTGTTCGGAACAAAAGTGCAAATGACTTGCTCTCAACAGGGTAAAGGAAAAATTTCCATCCCCTTCACCAACGAAGAGGAACTGGAACGCATCATTGCCCTGATGGATAAGATTAAGTAACAACGTATGAACTTGCAAACCCTACGGATTGGACGCAAAGGTTGGCTGTGCGGACTTTTCGTCTGTCTGCAGTGGACCGCGATCCATGCTGAAACATACCCGAAAGTCGAAGTCTTAAACGAGGCTTCGGCTTTACCCGTTTTGACAGGTTACGCAGAAGACAGCTTGCAGAATACGACCGACTCGCTCACGATGCCTATCGACACCACGCGGCTCAAGCAGGTGACAGACTCGGTGGGTACAGCGGCAGGTAAACCACAATTGCCGAAACCACGGTTTATTCCCAATCCACAACGCGCCCTCTGGCTATCGCTTGTACTGCCGGGTGCCGGACAGATTTACAACCGAAAGTATTGGAAACTCCCCATTATCTATGGGGGATTTTTGGGTTGTGCCTATGCCTTTATGTGGAATCAACAGATGTACCGGGATTACTCACAGGCCTACCTCGACATTATGGACGATAACCCCGAAACGAACTCTTTCTTGGAAATGCTCCCTCCCCGATATGACATCACGGGCAGAGAAGAACAATTCAAGAAGCTCTTCAAACGAAAAAAAGACTTCTATCGGCGTTACCGTGACTTAAGTGCTTTCTGCTTCGTCGGTGTTTACCTGCTCTCGGTGATTGATGCCTATGTCGACGCGCAACTTTCGGTCTTTGACATCTCTCCCGACCTGTCTATGAGCATTGAACCTGCCGTAATCGGTAATAATTCCTCTATCGGAACCCGTTCAACTACAGCCTATGGCGTTGGATGTAGTTTCCGCTTTTAATCTCATCTCGATGAAACGAATCAAGACTCTCCTATTCACTCTCGCTACTGGCTTTATCACAGCCACAGCACAAACCAATATCACTGAAATCACGGTGCATGACGAACAGAGTAATCGCGACGAAGTGATTGAACTCCCCGAAGGTATGACTGCCAGCTGTGACTCGTTGCTTAACGAGTGGATGGCTAAGAAATATCTCTATCCCGACACGTCCTGTGTAGATCCTGATGTCAATCCCTCCTACCCCGTAGAGGTTTTTCAGGAACGCTTGCGCCGTCTGCCTGTTGTAATGGAAATGCCTTACAACAACGTGGTGCAGAAATTTATTGACCAATACAGCGGCCGCCTGCGCCGCTCGGTATCCTATATGTTGGGGGCCGGCAATTTCTATGTACCCATCTTTGAGGAGGCTTTAGACTACTATGGACTCCCCTTGGAGTTGAAGTACTTGCCTGTTATTGAGTCTGCACTCGAACCGAAAGCCCGCAGTCATGCGGGAGCCGTGGGATTGTGGCAATTTATGCTCTCTACGGCTAAGCGTTATGACTTAAAGGTGAATAGCCTCATCGACGAACGTCAAGATCCCTACAAAGCTACTTGGGCGGCAGCTCGCTACTTGCGTGACCTCTACAAGATTTACGGGGACTGGAGTCTCGTCATCGCTGCTTATAACTGTGGTCCGGGTACGGTTAACAAAGCCATTCACCGCGCAAACGGTGCAAAAGACTATTGGACGATTTATCCCTTCCTGCCTGCAGAAACACGCGGTTATGTACCGGCTTTTATTGCCGCCAACTACATCATGAACTATTACTGCGAGCATAATATCTGTCCGATGAAGACAAAGTACCCGATTACTACGGATACTGTTATGGTCAATAAGGACTTGCACTTCGAACAGGTAGCCGCACTCTGCAACATCGACTTAGAGGCTATCCGCGCCTTGAACCCTCAATATCGCACGGACCTTATCCCAGGACGTTCCGAGCCGATGGCGCTCTGTCTGCCGACTGAGAACCTGACTGCCTTTATCGACAATCAGGACTCTATCTACAATTACCGCGCAGAAGAATTGCTAAAGCGTCGCACGACCGTGATGGTCAACGAAGACTTGGACACGCGCAGCGTAGCAGCTCGTCGCCGCAGCAACCAGCAGGAACGTGTTTCTTCCAGTCGTTCTCGTTACAGCCGGAATGCTTCCCGAAAGAACCGTTCGAAGCGTAGCCGAGGTGGCAAGACGGTGACCGTTCGTCAAGGTGACACACTGAGCGAAATCGCGAAGAGAAACGGTACTACCGTGAAGAAGCTTCGCCAGCTCAATGGCATCAAGGGTAACTTGATTAATACGGGCAAGAAACTGAAAGTACGATAAGTCTCTTCTTGCGCCGGAGGAACTGGGGCCTAAGGAGTAGCTTTTGAGCGTACCTACTCCTTGGTTTACAGTCCCCCTCACTTTCTTTTGGGATTGCTCTCCTTCCTCCCCGTTGCCTTTCCCTATGTCTAACCCCTAATCCGCATCGCCTTATGGAAAATAAACCTAAAGTTCTCACCCCTCAAGAACAAAAGGACGAGGAAATGATCAATGCTGCCTTCCAGCATTTGCTCGATACGTACCTGGCATCCAACCATCGCCGCAAGGTCGAACTCATCACAAAGGCTTTCAACTTTGCCAAGGAAGCCCATAAAGGTGTGCGTCGCCGGTCGGGTGAACCTTACATTCTTCACCCCATTGCTGTCGCCCAAATTGCCTGTGAGGAAATCGGATTGGGTTCTACTTCTATTTGTGCAGCCCTGCTACACGATGTAGAAGAAGATACAGACTATACAAACGAAGACCTCAGCAACCTCTTTGGCCCTAAGATTGCCAACATTGTAGAAGGGGTAACGAAGATATCAGGCGGTATCTTTGGTGACCGAGCATCACTGCAGGCTGAAACCTTCAAAAAACTTCTGCTCATGATGAGCGATGACATCCGCGTCATCTTAATCAAGATTTCCGACCGCCTGCACAACATGCGCACCCTCTCCAGCATGTTGCCCTCGAAGCAATACAAGATTGCCGGAGAGACGCTCTACATCTTTGCTCCCTTGGCTGACCGCTTGGGACTGAGCAAAATCAAAACTGAACTCGAAAACCTCAGCTTTAAGTATGAACACCCGGAGGAATATGCGGGAGTATTACAAAAGTTAGAGGACTCGCGCATCGAACGCGATGACATCATCGCCCAATTCACACCTGCTATCCGCGAAAAATTGGATGCCTTAGGTGTGAACTATACCATCAAGGCACGCATTAAAAGTCCGTACTCTATTTGGATGAAGATGCAAAACAAACACATTCCTTTTGAAGAAGTGTTTGACATTCTGGCTATCCGCATCGTATTCCGTCCGGCAGACCGTACGCACGAAAAAGACGAGTGTTTCCGTATCTACTCTGCTCTAACGGAAATCTACAAGCCTCATCCAACCCGCTTCCGTGACTGGCTTTCGAACCCGAAGACCAATGGTTACCAAGCTCTTCACAACACGTTTATGTCGAAGCAGGGCAAATGGATTGAAGTACAGATTCGCTCTGACCGCATGGATGACATTGCAGAAATGGGATTTGCGGCTCACTGGAAATACAAGGATAAGAATGCTGCTTACGACGAGAATGAACTTGACCGCTGGCTCAACTCGATCAAGGAAATCCTCGATGACCCACAGCCCGATACACTCGATCTGCTCGACAATATCAAGCTGAACCTCTATGCTTCAGAAATCATGGTGTTCACACCGAAAGGAGAACTAAAGACCATGCCGAAGGGAGCTACGGTACTCGACTTTGCTTTTACCATCCACTCCTTCCTCGGAACACACTGCTTCGGTGCCAAGGTAAACCATCGCCTAGTGCCCTTCAGCTATGTACTGCGAAGCGGTGACCAGGTAGAAATACTTACTTCACGTACTCAACGAGTGCAACCCGATTGGCTCAACTTTGCGACAACGGCCAAAGCACGTGCCAAAATTCAAGCCATTCTGCGCCGTGAAAGCCGCGAAAAACAACGCAGGGGTGAAGAGTTGCTTCGCGACTACCTCGTCAAAAACGAAGTGGCATACGAACCTTCTGTGATTGACAAGGTGCGTCGATTCTACCATGTGCTCTCTAACGAAGAATTACTATTCAGTCTAGGGGACGAAAAGATTGCACTCAACGAAGAAGTCATCAACTTCCTGAAGGGTCGCAATACAGGAAAAGGTTGGCGTCGCTTTATTCCCTTCATCGGCAAAAGCGAGACGACTGACACGAAAGCTCCCCAACAAACTTTAGAGGACGATGATTGGGCGACAAAACTTAACCGCAAGGAAGTACTCGTGCTCAATGAAGAGGTATTACGCAAATGTACCTTTGCAGACTGTTGTCGCCCCATTCCCGGTGACGATGTCATGGGCTACATTACAGCAGACGGCGGACTGCAACTTCACAAACGTAGCTGCGAAACGGCTGTCAAACTCAAAACACGTTATGGTAATAACATCATAGCCTGCCGTTGGGACACACACAAAGTATTCCTCTACGATGTAAAGATTGAGATTCGCGGTATCGACTCACAAAATGTGCTCTACTCTATTGCCGAAGTTCTCCACAAGCTTACCCACTTCACGGTGAAACGCATCTCGCTCAACACCGATGATGGCATCTTCGAAGGATACTTAATCATCTCGGTTTATGACACGAACGATGTCGTAACAGTTTGCGAGAAGCTCAAAGCCATTGAGCATGTAACTGAAGCCGTACGCGTCTGATTCCAACTCATCTGATATTTCTCACACGTTCTCATCATGGAAAATGACCTTTTGAACGACGATAAGAAACTCTTCTACAGCATCAGCGAAGTTTCGCAAATTACCGATTTGACTGAAACCCTACTGCGCTATTGGGAAAAGGAATTTCCCCAACTCGCTCCGAAGAAAGGGGCACGCGGTATACGCCGCTACACGAAAGCGGACATTGAGGTGGTTATCAGCATCAAGGAGCTGGTAAAAGTCAGAGGTATGAAATTAGCTGCTGCCCGCGAACTGCTGAAGCAAAACAAAAAAGGCACAGCCAACAACGTAGAAGTACTTCAAAAACTCCGCGCCATACGCGAAGAGCTCGTAGCTATGAAGCAGGCGCTGGGCGATATGTAATGCGGTCGTGTTTACACCGCAGATTATACAATGTGTCCGCACTCTCTCCGTGCGGACACATTGTCATTAAAGGAACTATTGCCTCGTCAAGGAAGGCTTAGCTGCGTCTAAGCATGATGCTTCCAGGTACTCCTTCTTTTCACTGAGGACTATTCCTGTGAAAGATATCACCAGCATACTTCCTTATCCCATTCATTCTCATCCAAAACATCCCTCCTCATGCCTCCCAAATCAAAAACCGTATATGTTTGCTCCGAATGTGGACAAGACTCTCCCAAATGGGTGGGACGTTGTCCTTCCTGTGGCGCTTGGAACACGATGAAGGAAATGGCCCTTCGTCCGGAAAGTGCCGCTACGGCCAGCTCCCAACGAGCCCGACGCGCCATCACCACAGCTCCTGCTTCAGAAGTAAAGGCCATTAAGTTAGCCGAAGTTCCAGCTGAACAAGAACCGCGTTTTACCACTTTCGACCGCGAACTCGACCGCGTGTTGGGCGGCGGTCTGGTACCAGGTTCGTTAATACTGTTGGGTGGTGAACCTGGTATTGGCAAATCAACCCTGCTGCTGCAAACGGTGTTACGAATCAAGAACCGCAAAATTCTGTATGTCAGCGGTGAGGAAAGTGAACGACAAATCAAACTTCGTGCCGACCGTCTTGCGGGAAATGGAGGAGATGTCTATCTACTTTGCGAAACGCGCTTGGAAGCAATCTTTGAGCAAGTCGCAAGCACGCGTCCGGAATTATTGGTCGTTGACTCCATCCAAACTATCTCTGTTGAAAATCTGGATGCGGCTCCAGGTTCTGTGACCCAAATACGCGAATGCGCCGTTTCCTTACTGAAGTTTGCAAAGGAGAGTAATGTTCCCGTCATTCTCGTAGGACACATTACCAAAGAAGGAACTTTGGCTGGCCCCAAAGTATTGGAACACATCGTCGATACGGTCTTACAATTTGAAGGCGACCGTCACTATCTTTACCGCATCCTTCGCAGTGTGAAGAACCGCTTCGGCTCTACTTCGGAGTTAGGTATTTATGAGATGCGTCAAGACGGCCTGCGCGAAGTAGACAATCCCTCTGAATTACTGCTCACACAAGCTAGCGGTGAACTTAGCGGCGTAGCCATTGCTGCCGCCGTTGAGGGAGTTCGTCCGTTCCTCATTGAAACACAAGCTTTGGTTTCGACAGCTGCCTATGGTACACCTCAACGTTCGGCAACGGGCTTCGATCTCCGCCGCCTCAATATGCTCCTAGCTGTACTGGAAAAACGTGTAGGTTTTAAACTAGCACAAAAGGACGTCTTCCTTAACATTGCTGGTGGCATCCGCGTTACCGACCCAGCCATCGACCTTTCCGTCATTGCGGCCATTCTCTCCAGCAATGTCGACACGGCCATCGGTCAAAACATCTGTATGGCAGGCGAAGTGGGACTGAGTGGGGAAATCCGCCCCGTCACCCGTATCAACCAACGCATTGCCGAAGCTGCTAAATTGGGGTTCACTCGCATTCTTATTCCTGAAGGAAACAAAAAGAGTCTAGAAGGTGGACTTCCTGACCGCATTGAAATTGTTCCTGTAGCCAGAGTAGAAGAAGCTTTGCGAGAACTCTTTGGATGATAGTAGAATGTGTTTGAAGGATAAAGATTTGGGATATAACATAACATCATAAATTCCCCCTCATCCCACACTCTCACCCTACACCAATACTCATTCCCCTCATAATATAACTTCATAACTTCCCCTTTAACCCCTTCCCTCCACAAGCTTTACACCACATACTTATGCAACGACAACTATCCCTTCGAGTTACTCCCAATATCGCAGCCAGCGAACATTTACTGACCCGCTATGCCGCCGGCGAAATTGGTATTGACGCCCGTACCATCAAAGCTTTGCGCATCCGCCGCCGTAGCATCGATGCCCGCCAACGCACCATCTATGTCAACTTGACAGTCGACCTCTTCATCAACGAAATGCCTCCCCGCTTGGATTACGAACCAGTGGAATATACAGACGTAAGCCACGCGCCACGCGTCGTAGTAGTCGGAGCCGGACCTGGCGGTCTCTTTGCCGCTCTTCGACTGATAGAACTCGGTTTACGTCCGGTTGTACTCGAACGAGGAAAGGATGTTCACGAACGACGGAAAGACATTGCTCTCATCTCCCGACAGCACAAGGTTGACGGAGAAAGTAATTACTCCTTTGGCGAAGGCGGTGCCGGTGCTTACTCTGACGGCAAACTTTTCACCCGTTCCAAGAAACGTGGCAATGTGGAAAAGATTCTGCGCGTCTTCTGCCAATTCGGTGCTTCCACCGATATCCTTATTGATGCCCATCCTCACATCGGTACCGACCGATTGCCACGCATCATCGAAGGCATGCGCAACCAAATTATCGCCTGTGGCGGCGAAGTACATTTCCAAACCCGTGTAGACAGCCTGCTGATTGAAAACAAGGAAGTAAAAGGTGTAGTTTGCCAAACAGGCGAAACCTTCTATGGTCCTGTTATTCTCGCCACGGGTCACTCCGCCCGCGACGTTTACCGCCATCTCTACGAAAGCGGACTGGCCATTGAGGCTAAAGGCATTGCTGTCGGTGTTCGTCTGGAACATCCCGCTGAACTCATTGACCGCATCCAATACCACAACCGCGAAGGCCGTGGAAAATTCCTTCCTGCGGCAGAATACAGCTATGTAACGCAAGCTCAGGGACGTGGTGTCTACAGTTTCTGTATGTGTCCGGGTGGCATTGTAGTACCTGCTGCCAGCGGGCCGCAACAAATCGTGGTCAACGGCATGAGTCCCTCGACCCGCAACTCTGCTTGGAGCAATTCAGGCATGGTTGTAGAGACACGCGTGGAAGATTTGGACGGTGAACTCCTTCCATTCCTCACAGAAGCCATGGCAGACGGCACTTTTGCTGAAACACATGCAGACATCGACCGTCCCGACAATCCCCTGCGCATGATGTATTTCCAAGAAGCACTCGAGAAGGCCTGCTGGCAACAAGGTAACCGCAAACAAACCGCTCCCTCACAACGTATGGCTGACTTTGTCAACCGCCGTCTGAGCTACGACTTGCCCAAATCAAGCTACTCTCCCGGTTTGGTATCTTCTCCGCTTCATTTCTGGATGCCCCAATTCATTACCTCTCGCCTCATCGAAGGTTTCAACGCCTTTGGCCGCAAGAGTCATGGTTTCCTTACCAACGAAGCGATTCTCATTGCTGCCGAAACCCGTACCTCTGCCCCGGTACGCATTCTCCGTGACAAAGACACACTCTGTCACGTAAGTGTCAGCGGCCTCTACCCCTGCGGCGAAGGAGCAGGCTATGCCGGAGGCATTGTCAGTGCAGCCATTGACGGGGAACGCTGTGCGGAAATGTGTGCCGCCATGATGGGCAAGGCTTAAGAGCTGACTGAGTTAAGAATTAGAGGTTATAAAGTTACTTTTTACGGTTCGACTTTCAGGTCTACTTACTTCCATCCTCTCCAACCGCCCTCAAACAGTCACTTTATAACCTCTAACCGATAACTTTTCCCCCTTTCTCCTCCCTCCTAACCACGAAAGAATTCCCAAAACTTTTGCCCTTTAAACCGCCTCTCACTACCTTTGCACAACTCTTTATCAAAACAAACCCTCTAATCCCCACTCGGTATGATTCTGTTTTTTAAAACTCCGCAACAGAGCGTGATTGCTACCCAAGTCGATCATCAGCTTTCTGCAGACGAAGTAAAAGAACTCTGCTGGCTTTATGGCGAAGCAACGCTCGAAGACAGTGAAACGTTAACAGGTTGGTTCATTGGCCCTCGCCGCGAAATGATTACTCCCTGGAGTACGAATGCTGTCGAGATTACCCAAAACATGAATATTCAAGGCGTTTCACGCATCGAAGAATATTTCCCTGTCAGCAACGAACAGGCGGAACACGACCCGATGCTTCAACGCATGTACAACGGTCTGGACCAAGAAATCTTTACCGTTAACATCGAACCTGCGCCTATCGAATACATTTCTGACCTCGAGACGTACAATGAACAAGAGGGTTTGGCACTCTCACCCGCTGAAATCGAATACCTCCACGGCGTGGAGAAGCAATTGGGTCGCCAGTTGACCGACTCTGAAGTATTCGGCTTCGCACAAATCAACTCAGAACACTGCCGCCACAAAATTTTCGGCGGTTCCTTTATCATCGATGGCAAGGAGATGCCCTCTTCACTCTTTGCTATGATTAAAAAAACTACGCAAGAGAACCCGCATCAGATTATTTCTGCCTACAAGGACAATGTAGCCTTCGCACAAGGTCCTGTCATTGAACAGTTTGCTCCCGCAGACCACTCGACCAGCGACTATTTCCAGGTGAAGGACATCGAAAGCGTCATCTCAATCAAAGCAGAAACCCACAATTTCCCTACCACGGTAGAACCCTTCAACGGTGCCTCTACGGGTACGGGTGGTGAAATCCGTGACCGTATGGGTGGTGGTGTCGGCTCTTGGCCCATTGCCGGTACTGCTGTATACATGACAGCTTATCCCCGCTTGGACGGTGGCCGCGAATGGGAAGACATTCTCCCTGTACGTCAGTGGCTCTATCAGACTCCCGAACAGATTCTTATCAAGGCTTCCAACGGTGCTTCCGACTTCGGTAACAAGTTTGGACAGCCTCTGATTGCCGGTTCTGTATTGACGTTTGAACACCAGGAGAACGGTGAAAAGTATGGTTACGACAAGGTAATTATGTTGGCTGGTGGTGTAGGCTACGGCACGAAGCGTGATTGCCTCAAGGGCACACCCGCCAAGGGTAATAAGGTCGTAGTTGTCGGTGGTGACAATTACCGCATCGGCCTTGGTGGTGGTTCTGTCAGCTCGGTTGACACGGGTCGCTACTCTAGCGGTATTGAACTCAACGCCGTACAGCGTGCCAATCCCGAAATGCAGAAGCGTGCGAACAACCTTGTCCGTGCACTTTGCGAAGAGGAAGTTAATCCCGTTGTTTCTATCCATGATCACGGTTCTGCAGGCCATGTAAACTGTCTGTCTGAATTGGTCGAAGAGTGTGGTGGTAAGATTGACATGACGAAACTGCCTATCGGTGATCCGACTCTTTCTGCAAAAGAAATTATCGCCAACGAAAGTCAGGAGCGCATGGGTCTCTTGATTCAGGAAGAACACCTCGAACACGTACGCAAGATTGCCGAACGTGAACGCGCACCGATGTATGTTGTAGGTGAAACTACAGGCGATGCTCACTTCTCCTTCGAACAGGGTGACGGCAAACGTCCCTTCGACTTGGATGTAGCGCAAATGTTTGGTCACTCTCCCAAAACGGTCATGGTCGACGAAACGGTAGAGCGTAAATATAAGGATGTTACCTACGATACAGCTCAGCTCGATACGTACATCAACCAGGTACTCCAACTCGAAGCTGTAGCCTGCAAGGATTGGTTGACGAATAAGGTAGACCGTTCCGTAACGGGTAAGGTGGCTAATCAGCAGACGCAGGGCGAACTCCAGTTGCCGTTGGCAGACTGTGGTGTCGTAGCCCTTGACTATCGTGGCGAGAAGGGTATTGCAACAGCTCTTGGTCACGCACCTCAGGCAGGTTTGGCTGACCCTGCTGCAGGTTCGGTACTCTCCGTAGCTGAGTCTTTGACCAACATTGTTTGGGCTCCGCTTGCAGAAGGACTTGATAGCGTTTCACTCTCAGCTAACTGGATGTGGCCCTGCCGCTCTCAGAAGGGTGAAGATGCTCGTTTGTACCGTGGCGTTGAAGCACTCAGCGACTTCTGCTGTGCCTTGCAGATTAACGTTCCGACAGGTAAGGACTCTCTCTCGCTTTCTCAACAATATCCGGGTGGTGAGAAGATTATCTCCCCGGGTACAGTGATTGTTAGTGCAGGTGGCGAAGTAAGCAACATCCGTAAGGTTGTTTCTCCCGTGATGAAGAACGAAGCTAAGTCTACGTTCTACCACATCGACTTCTCCTTCGACCAACTCCGTCTCGGTGGTTCAGCTTTCGCTCAAACACGCGGTTGCGTAGGTTCAGATGTCCCGACTGTCAAGAATCCCGAGTACTTCCGCGATGCCTTTAATGCGGTTCAGGAACTCGTGAAGAAGGGTTACCTCCTGGCAGGTCACGACATCTCTGCCGGTGGTCTCATCACGACCTTGCTCGAAATGACCTTCGCTAATACCGAAGGCGGTATGGATATCTGCTTGGACAAGTTTAACTCTGACGACCTCATCAAGGTTCTCTTTGCTGAAAACCCTGGTATTGTTGTTCAGGTTGCTAATGACCACAAGAAGGAATTCAAGGCCTTGCTTGACGATGCAGGCATTGGTTACATCAAGCTCGGCAAGCCGGCTGAAGAACGTCAGATCATGGTTACTCTCCACGATGCGACTTATCAATTCGGTATCGACTACCTGCGCGACATCTGGTACGAAACTTCTTACTTGCTCGATACGAAGCAAAGTTTCCACGGCTGCGCCAAGAAGCGTTACGAGAACTACAAACAGCAGCCCATCGAACTCAACTTCCATCCCGAGTTCACTGGCAAGCTTGCCAGCTACGGTATTGACGCAAATCGTCGTCAGCCCAGTGGCATCAAGGCCGCTATCATCCGTGAAAAGGGTACGAACGGCGAACGCGAAATGGCTTATGCACTTTACCTCGCTGGTTTCGATGTGAAAGACGTCATGATGACCGACTTGATTACGGGTCGCGAAACACTTGATGAAGTCAACATGATTGTCTTCTGCGGTGGCTTCTCTAACTCTGACGTATTGGGTTCAGCCAAGGGTTGGGCAGGTGCCTTCCTTTACAACCCCAAGGCAAAGGAAGCCCTCGATCGCTTCTATGCACGCGAAGATACGCTCTCACTCGGTGTCTGCAACGGTTGCCAGTTGATGGTAGAACTCAATCTCATCAACCCCGACCACAAGAAGCGTACCCGCATGCTCCACAACGACTCTCACAAGTTTGAAAGTGCATTCCTCGGTGTTACCGTACCGACCAATCGTAGTGTCATGTTCGGTTCACTCTCGGGCGACCGCCTCGGCATCTGGGTAGCTCATGGTGAAGGTAAGTTTAGCTTGCCTTACTCAGAAGACGACTACAACGTTGTGCTGAAATACAGCTACGACGAATATCCAGGCAACCCCAACGGTTCCGATTATTCTGTAGCAGGTATTGCCAGCCCCGATGGCCGTCACCTCGCCATGATGCCCCACTTAGAACGTGCCTTCTTCCCTTGGCAGAATCCTTATTATCCTGCTGATCGCCGCGCGACCGATGAAGTTACTCCGTGGATCGAAGCCTTCGTCAATGCCCGCAAGTGGGTGGAAGCTCACAAGCAATAAAATACTACTCTTCCGGACTGTGTGTACAGTCTGAATTCAAAAAAGGAAGCCACGTTATTCATGTGGCTTCCTTTTTTCTATCCCCGATGAAGTTGGGAGAGTAGTTGTAAACTACCATCTGTGTCTGACTATACCGCCATTGAAGGTAATCAACGTGCTGTTACTCAAAGCCATTGGCAAGAATCGTTTCATGGAATGTGGAAAAGAGGATATAAAAGGATAAGTGTGAAGGCTTACTATGGTAAGGAGAAACCCAACACTAGTGGTTTGAATAGCTTTCAATCGTTGGGATGGCCCAAACATCGTCTGTTCGAATTGCTTTCAACCATTGGGGAAACTCAAACACAGCTTGTTCGATTAGTTCTCTACTGTTGGGGTAGCTCTAACATCGCCTGTACGAGAGCTTCTCAACTATTGGGAAGACTCGAACATCACCTGTACGATTAGTTCTCAACTATTGGAAGGACGCGAACATCGCCTGTTCGATAGCTTCTCAACTGTTGGAAGGTCTCGAACATCGCCTGTTCGATAGCTTCTCAACTGTTGGAAGGACTCAAACATCGCCTGTTCGATAGCTTCTCAACTGTTAGAAGGACTCGAACATCGCCTGTTTGATAGCTTCTCAACTGTTAGAAGGACTCAAACATCACCTATACGATAGCTTCTCAACTGTTAGAAAGACGCGAACATCGCCTGTACGATAACTTCTCAACTGTTGGAAGATAAGAACATACAATAAACCAACAAAAATCCCCCGAAAGCCCTGTAATTGAACTTTCGGGGGATTTTAAATATGTAAATCGCAGGAAGTTAAGACTTACTGAAGCTTTTGCTTCACTTCCACTTCCTGGAAGGTTTCGATAATATCACCTTCCTTGATGTCGTTGCAGTTGGTCAGTGAGATACCACACTCAAAGTTTGTAGTAACCTCCTTCACATCGTCCTTGAAACGCTTGAGCGCATTGATTTCACCCGTGAAGATCACAATACCATCGCGAATCAAGCGAGCCTTATCAGAACGCTTCACCTTACCATCAAGCACATAAGCACCGGCCACGTAACCTACCTTCGAGATGTGGTAAACCTGACGTACCTCGATGTTAGCAGTAACCTCTTCCTTGATTACAGGTTCGAGCATACCTTCCATTGCCTCCGTCACGTCCTCGATAGCGTCGTAGATGACCGAATACTGACGAATTTCGACACCGTCGCGCTCGGCCAACTTGCGAGCCTGCATAGAAGGACGAACCTGGAAACCAACAATGATGGCTTCGGATGCCGCTGCCAACGTCACATCGTTCTCGCTGATCTGCCCCACACCCTTGTAGATAACCTTGATAACGATATTCTCTGTAGAAAGCTTGATGAAAGAGTCTGCAAGTGCTTCTACTGAACCATCCACGTCAGCCTTGACAATCAAGTTCAATTCGTGGTAAGATCCCAGCTTCAAGCGCTTACCAATCTTCTCGAGCGTAAGCACCTCACGCGTACGAAGATCCTGTTCACGCTGTAACTGTTCGCGCTTGTTGGCAATCTCGCGTGCTTCCTGTTCCGTATCCATCACATGGAACTGGTCACCGGCCTGCGGAGCACCATTGAAACCGAGCAGGGTAGCCGCCATAGAGGGACCTACCTCCTGAATACGCTGTCCACGCTCGTTGAAAAGAGCCTTCACACGTCCGTAGTTCGTACCTGCCAAAACTACATCGCCCTGGCGGAGCGTACCGTTGGCCACCATCACCGTTGCCACGTAACCGCGACCTTTATCCAATGAAGATTCAATCACCGTACCTGTAGCCTTGCGGTTAGGATTAGCCTTCAGCTCCAACATATCAGCTTCGAGCAATACCTTTTCGAGCAAGTCACTCACACCGATACCCTTCTTCGCAGAAATATCTTGGCTTTGGTATTTACCACCCCATTCCTCCACGAGGAAATTCATGGCAGCCAAGCCCTCCTTAATCTTATCCGGATTCGCATGGGGCTTATCCACCTTGTTGATAGCAAACACAATAGGTACATTGGCTGCTACGGCGTGGCTGATAGCTTCCTTAGTCTGCGGCATGATGTCATCGTCAGCAGCAATAATGATGATGGCAATATCCGTCACCTGCGCACCACGGGCACGCATTGCTGTAAATGCCTCGTGACCTGGAGTATCAAGGAACGTAATCTTGCGGCCATTTTCGAGCGTCACGTTGTATGCACCAATATGCTGCGTGATACCACCCGCTTCACCTGCAATCACGTTTGACTTACGAATGTGGTCCAAAAGTGATGTCTTACCGTGGTCTACGTGACCCATCACAGTCACAATCGGAGCACGCGGTTCGAGATCTTCCGGATTATCCTCCTCTTCCGCAATAGCTTCCTGCACATCAGCTGAAACATATTCCGTCTTGAAGCCAAATTCCTCAGCCACCAAGTCAATCGTTTCAGCGTCCATGCGCTGGTTGATGCTCACCATGATACCGATGCTCATGCACGTACCGATAACTTTCGTCACAGGCACATCCATCATCTGAGCCAGCTCATTGGCCGTCACAAATTCCGTCAGCTTCAGCACCTTGCTTTCAGCCTTAGCTTCGCGACGTTCCTCTTCCGCACGTGCATGTTGTTGTTCACGCTTTTCCTTGCGGTATTTGGCACCCTTGTTACCTTTTTGCTTATTCGTGAGGCGAGCCAGCGTCTCCTTCACTTGCTTAGCAACATCTTCTTCGGTTACTTCAGCCTTCACCTCCTTCGCCTTGCGGTTGCGATCCTTTCCAGCACGCTTGCTATTGTTCGCCTGGTTCTGGTTGCCACCCTGGTTATTGCGGTTATTGCCGTTACCGTTGTTGCCATTATTATTGTTACCATCGTTACGGCGCTTGCCGTTACCGTCCTTGTTGCCGCCCTTGTTTTGAGAAGCCACACTGTTCACGTCCACACGTTCGTTACCGATGCGCGTACGCTTCTTGCGCTGACCACCCTGAGCTGCACCCTGTCCGTTAGCGTCTTGTCCGTTCTTACCTCCTCGGCGACGGTCTTCCTTACCCTTCTTCTTCGGTCGGGTCGTAGGATTGATCGCACTGAGGTCAATCGTACCGAGAACCTTAGGTCCGGTGATTTCGGTCTGCGTGTGAAGCTTAAATACTCCACCCTCTTCTTCGCCGATCGCCTTTGCGCGCTCGTCAACAGAAGGACGTTCAGCCGTCTTTCTATTTTCCTTTTCAGGAGTTTCGGCTTTCGGAGCCTCTTCTACGGGTTTAGCCTCCGCTTTCGTCTTTTCGGCAGCAGCCTTCTCCGCCTTCGGAGTTTCCTTAGCTTTACCCTGCACCGCATCCAGGTCAATTTTGTTAACCGAAACAATGCGCGGCTTCATATCTTCCGGCACTTCAGTCGCAATCATTTCCGCTTCAGGCTGTGCCGTTTTCTGTGCAGAGTGTTTCTTTTCCTGTCGGGTCTGTCTGATTTCCTCCGCTTTGTTGCGCAGGTCCTTGTCAGCACCAAATTCCTTTTTGAGCAAGTCGTACTGCTTCTCGTCTAACTTCTGATTGAGGTTATCCTCACTTTCGAGCGGACAACCCTTTTTCTTGAGAAAGTCGGAAATGGTCTGCTGTCCGACACCAAACTCCTTAATAGCTTTATTTAATCTGATATTCATGTAGTCTTTATTTGGAAAATAGGGGGAAGAGTGAATAAAATACTTAGGAACTGAAGCGTCCCTAAGAAAATATCAACGCGCCGTCCTCCCGGAGGGCGACCGTCATTTAAAGCGAAGCCCCGTAAGGGCTGCAATCAGGGATAAACGAAGAGGCAGAAGGTCCGTTTCACCGGTTTACCCTTCTATATTGTTGCCCCTTCGGGGCCAAGTTCGGTGTAAAGCATTACACCGTTTGCCCCAACGAATAAGCCGTGTCATTCCCTTTGGGGCCTGCTTTCACATCCGTTTCCGGATAACGTTACCCCTAACTTTCCTCGCCTGCAGATTCTTCCACAGACTGGTTAGCTTCGACTGGAGCTTCTTCCGCAGAAGCTTCATCCTCAAATTCTGCGCGGAGGATACGCAACAAGTCGTCCACCGTACTTTCTTCGAGGTCAGCCTTTTCAATCAACATCTCACGCGGCGCATTGAGCACTTCACGGGCCGTTTCCAGACCGATAGACTTAATGGCATCAATCACCCACTGGTCTACCTCGTCAGCAAATTCGTCCAAGTAGATGTCCTCAATTTCCTTCTCGCCTTCCTCCGGTTCACGGAACACATCAATCGTATATTCCGTCAGCTGTGAAGCAAGCTTGATGTTCGAGCCACTCTTACCAATAGCCAAGCTTACCTCTGAAGGACGGAGATACACCTCAGCCTTCTTCTCCTCCTCATGGAGCGTAATGCTCGATACTTGAGCTGGAGCCAAGGCACGCTGGATAAAGAGCGCCGTATTGCTGGAATAATTAATTACGTCGATGTTTTCATTGCGCATTTCGCGCACTACCGAATGGATACGGCTACCCTTCACACCAACACAGGCACCAACGGGATCAATGCGGTCATCGTAGCTCTCTACCGCAATCTTCGCGCGTTCACCTGGAATGCGAGCAATGCGGCAAATGCGAATCAAGCCGTCACCGATTTCGGGAATTTCGAGTTCAAGCAGACGCTGCAAGAACATGGGAGAAGTACGTGAAAGATAAATCTTCGGATTACCATTGGCATTGTCTACACGGTCGATAACAGCCGTTACATGGTCTCCCTTATGGAAGAAATCTCTGGGAATCTGCTGTGACTTCGGCAAATAGAGTTCATTCTTTTCTTCGTCCATCAACAGCGTCTCTGACTTCCACGTCTGATATACTTCGGCAGTAATCAACTCGCCTACACGGTCTTTGTATTTGTTGTACAGCGCATCGTGCTCCAGCTCGAGGATTTTGCTAGCAAGAGTTTGGCGCAACGTCAAGATTGCACGACGACCAAAGTCAGCGAAGTGAATCTCTTCAGACACTTCTTCACCGATTTCATAATCGTTATCAATCTCGCGTGCCTTGCTCAAAGCGATTTCCCGGTTCGGGTCCTCCACCTCGTCATCAGCCACCACCACGCGGGTACGGTAAATTTCGCAGTCACCCTTCTCAGGGTTTACAATCACGTCAAAGTTTTCGTCCGAGCCGAAGAGTTTCGCAATCACACTGTGAAAGCTTTCCTCCAGCACGCCGACCATGGTCGTGAGGTCAATGTTCTTATTGTCCTTGAACTCAGCAAAGGTTTCAATAAGACTTGCCGTCTCGGTTTTCTTCTTAGCCATTTGTTTGGGAGTTATGTAGTTACTTGAAATCAATGAGATACTTCGTCCATTTCACCTCTTCGAAAGTCAGTGCAAGGTCACGGCTGACGAGTTTCGGTCGTTTCTGCCCTTCTTCGCGCACCTTTTCTTCGATGGTAAGGGTGAATCCTTCGGGAGTCACGTTCGAAAGCACGCCCTGGAGCTTTTTGCCCGCTGTGGTCAAGACTTCCACGCGTTCTCCTTGGTGGATTTCATACTGTCTAAGGACTTTGAAGGGCTGTCCGATGCCGGCACTTCCCACTTCCAATTCAAAGTCCTCGCGGTCGCGGTCGAGCTGTGACTCGATAAAGCGGCTCAGCTCTACACAATCTTCAATCCACACACCTTCCTCGTGGTCTATTTCTACCACGATGCGATCGTCCGGGCTGATGGTGAGGTCTGTCAGGAAATATTCCTTGTCCTCCAGCCATTGGTCAACCAGACTTTTTACAAAGCTTTTATCTATCATTCGGTCAACATGCGGCTCGACGTCATCCCGCCCTCCCTGTTCATCCATCAGGAGGATTTGCGTTGCGCCTTGCCGGGTCAGTAAATAAGGATTATAAAAATAAGTGAGGAACTTTAGAAAGCCCCTCACTCATTTCTGTGCGCAAAGTTAAGAATAATATCCTATGTGAACCAAATATTTCCGTCAAAATCACGGAATTTCAGCCGTTAAAATCCAGTGAAGAAAAGTCATTTGAAATGCTTTTCGAAGTTCTTATCAACAGCTTCATATGCCTAATTACCATCCGCTGCATCCAGAACTATTTTTGAGACCTTACTTAACGATCGTAGCTTTAACAATACGTACGTCATCAAAGGGACGATCGTTCTCGTCACGACCTACCCATTGTATCTGATCCGCAATATCCAACCCTTCAACAACCTCACCAAAGACAGTATATTGACCATCCAAATAAGGCATTCCACCAAACGAACGATAAGTGTCTTTGATCTCGAGGGTTAGCTTCGCCTTCCCTTGCGTCATACTGTCTAAGTGTTCCTGAGCGCGCGCCAAACCTTCGTCGGTATAGAGCGTACCTGTCACGATATAGAACTGATAAGCCGACGAACGGCGTTCGGGATTGACCTCGTCGCCTTCACGCGCAGCGGCCAGCGCACCTGATTTGTGATAATGACGGGGGAAAACGATTTCTGCTGGCAGTGAATAAGGTTCGGGACTGTCTCCCAATTTGACTCCTGGCTTTGCCTCACGGCTGAGAGAATCACCCGCCTGTACCATGAAATTGGGAATGACGCGATGAAACAGCAAGCCATCGTAAAAGCCCTCTCGTACCAACCGCAGGAAATTATCCCGATGCTTCGGGGTATCGTTATAAAGTTGCACCCGAATTTTGCCCAAAGTCGTTTCAAACAATACTTCGTGACGAAGCGTATCAGTCGTTTGAGCTTGGAGCGCCGGAAGGGTCAGAAAGAAGAAAAGAAGAGAAAAAAGAGATTTCATGAGAAAGCATTGAAAAGAACAAATAGTCGAAAACGCACGAACAAGGCTAAACACTAAATTTTATCCAGTCCCTTCGTAAACTTCAACCAATAATACTTCAACGGATTCTTATATTTGAGCTGTTTCCACGGTCGACTTTGGTGCGGCCGGTGTAATACGGGCAATTCCGTGAAGAGGTAGTTCTGAAATCCGCGTTGACGCGATTCATGTGAGATGGTCACATCATACCAATTTTTCTCGGGATTCAGTTCCTCAAAAGAGTAAGCCGCCAAAAGTGCTGGGGTCAACAGCGAACAGCAGAAACTACAATGTTTCTTGACTTCGATTACGCCCTTTTCCAGCTTGGCCGCATAAAGATAGGGATAGTTCACCTCTCCCGCTTCGTCTACCGTTACCGAAGCAGCAATGCCACAACGTTCGTGTTGTAAAGCTCCATCATAAAGACGCTGAAGCGTATACGAACCTACCGTTACATCACTTTCGACGATACACAAGGCTGCGTCAGCCTCCAAAGCCTCCTGTTGTGACTTGCGAAGCACCAACAAATAGTTAGGTGATGGATGGTCCGTCAAGTCAGCTAGATTGACCAGCCGGAACCCCAATTCACGCGAAGCCTCTTCGAGTCTTTGGGTATTTTCAGGAGTAGAAAAATCATTGTACACGGTGTACGTAAAGGGCACCGTCAAGTTGCTTGCCATCACCGAGGCAATGGTGTCGAGTGTGGTCTCAATCGAATCTTTGACAGGAGTAATAATATAAAGGCCTTTCATATTTAAAGAGTTCATCTGAATAAAACGCGCAACGGGTTCTCTACCTCTTTCTACTAGAAATGCAAAAGGACACAGACCGTAAACAACCATTGTGCCCTTCTTTAAGAAGCAATACGATTCACTCATCGTCCCAACTAAGCAGTCGGTATCGTTGGCTACCCATCGAAGCGTTGGCACAAAAGTAAGGATTTTCCTTAGAATAGGTTCCCCCGTTCGCCCGGATATCCCCTCCAGGCAGTCTCACCCAAGGAAATAACAGGGTGAATCTTTGGCATTGCCTACCTTTTGCCGTACCTTTGCGCCACTTAATACGACTGGGGATATTGACCCGCCATTTCGGTTCGTCGGTTTGGGAAGCCCGCTTTCCTTCCCCTGTTTCAACCCTACGATTATGTCTGAAAACTATAGTCTCAGCCACTTGAAAGAACTCGAAGCCGAGTCCATCCACATCATCCGCGAAGTGGCGGCGGAATTTGAGAATCCAGTGATGCTTTACAGCATCGGTAAGGATTCCAGCGTCATGGTACGCCTGGCAGAGAAGGCTTTCGCTCCTGGTCGTCCCCCCTTCCCCTTGATGCACATTGACTCCAAATGGAAATTCAAGGAAATGCTGACGTTCCGCGATTGGTACGCCAAGGAACACGGTTGGAATCTCATTGTTGAAAGCAACGAAGAGGCCTTCAAGGCTGGCGTTGGTCCGTTTACCCACGGCTCTAAGGTACATACAGACTTAATGAAGACGCAAGCCCTGCTTGCTGCCCTCGACAAGCACAAGTTTGATGCAGCCTTTGGTGGTGCCCGTCGTGACGAAGAGAAGAGCCGTGCCAAAGAGCGCATTTTCTCCTTCCGCGATCAATTCCACCAGTGGGATCCGAAGAACCAACGTCCGGAACTTTGGGATACATACAATGCCCGTGTTCACAAGGGCGAGAGCATTCGTGTCTTCCCGCTTTCTAACTGGACTGAGCTCGATATCTGGCAATACATCCGTTTGGAGAACATCCCCATCGTGCCCCTCTATTTTGCCAAGGAACGCCCCGTCATCAATTTGGATGGTCAGCTCATCATGCCAGACGACGACCGCCTGCCCGAGCAGTACCGCGACCAGATTGAGATGCGTAAGATTCGCTTCCGTACCTTGGGTTGTTGGCCTTTAACGGGTGCCATTGAGAGCGAAGCTGACACCATCGAAAAGATTGTAGAAGAAATGATGACTACAACCAAAAGTGAACGCACCACGCGTGTCATCGACTTCGACCAGGATGCTTCTATGGAACAGAAGAAACGCGAAGGATACTTCTAACCCACATTTACATACAAAAGTGTATTCCTTTGTGGAAAACACAACATACTTTTCCACAGTCAAAAGGCTGTCTGCATGAAGTTAAACTGATGCAGACAGCCTTTTTTATGGTTGAAGCTGGGCTAAATGACTGGTATACACCTCCACTTATTCCCGACAGCCTCGAATCGGGGAATGGGGCAACCGTATAAGCACTCCTACGTTTGTCGCAACTGAATTTGGTTGCCGAATTAGTACTCCTACGTTTGTCGCAGAAGAATTCGGGTGCCGAATTAGTACTCCTACGTCTGTCGCAGAAGAATTCGGGTGCCGTATTAGTACTCCTACGTCTGTCGCAGCAGAATTTGGGTGCCGAATTAGTACTTCTACGTTTGTCGCAGCAGAATGAGAAAGCCGCATAAGCACTCCTACGTCTGTCGCAGCAGAATGAAGAAGCCGCATAAGCACTCCTACGTCTGTCGCAGCAGAATGAGGAAGCCTCATAAGTACTCCTACGTCTGTCGCAACAGAATGAGGAAGCCGCATAAGCACTCCTACGTCTGTCGCCGATGCTGTCCTAAACGTTTTTCGAGAAAAACAAAAAAGAAAGAGACAACTACCTTACACTCAATCGGAACAAATTACGATCCAATGATTAATGAACTCAAGAGTTCACGCGTCGGTTCTTAAAACGGCCAGATCAATGGTACCAATGTAACGGACACAATCAATGTCATGAGATTCAGAGGAAGTCCCACACGAACAAAATCACCGAAACGGTAATTACCGATACCTTGCACGATGAGATTGGTTTGATAGCCAATGGGAGTGCTGAAACTCGCCGAAGCCGCCAGACAAATCGTGACGAAGAACGGCATAGGGCTGACGCTCAAGTGTTCCGCTATCGACAAACTAATGGGAAATGCCAAAGCTGCCGCCGCGTTATTCGTCATGAGTTCGGTAAAGAGGTTGGTAATGATAAATACCACACCCAAAAGAACAACCGGGCTATAATTCTGACTCAGCCCTACGGTCCAGGCGGCAACCGCATCGGCCATTCCAGAGTTTTGCATCGCTTTGCTAATGGCAAAGGCTGAAGCTATGGTCACCAAGATGTCCCAAGAAATATATTTGGTGTATTTACGGGCTGGAAATATTTGCAACCAGGCCATCAAAATAGTCACCACCGAGACGAAGAAGAACATATCCAACTTCATCTTGGGAAAAGCTTCCCGCACGGCGGGCAACTCGCCTATGGTAGCCCCGACAATCATCAGCAACAACAAACCGACACTAAGCCAACGTTTCCACACGGGCAAAGCAGGCTCTGCCTCCTTACCGTTCGACACCATCAAGAAAAATGAGGAGTCCCCCCAGTTCTGCATGAAGGTATCGTCGGTCAGCAATACTAACGTATCGCCTTCACGAAAGCGTTCCCTACGCATATCGTGCATAATTAGGGTCGTACCGCCCCGTCGCAATTCCAACAGCGTAGCACCGTACTTACGTTTGAAATCGAAATCGAACACGCGCTTGTTGATGGCGGGAAAGCGGGCGCCAAGCACAACTTCCACCCGGTGCAACCCCTTGTCGCGCTCTTCAGTCGAAGTGAGCGCATCCCGATCTTCGCGATTAGCAGGCAGCAACCGAGGTGAAAAGACAACAAGATAAATGAGCCCGAGCAAACATACGACCAATCCTACCTTGCCAAGTTCGAACATACCAAACCCCGAATAGCCAGCCTCGATGACCATGCCATGAATCACGAGGTTCGTACTCGTACCAATGAGGGTACACACTCCGCCAAGGATAGTGGCATACGACAAAGGTATCAAGAGTTTTGTCGGAGCTAATCGATGCTTCTCAGCCCAGCGTTTAATCATGGGAGCAAAAATAACCACCACAGGCGTGTTATTAAGGAAGGCTGAAATCAACGAAACGATAGGCAGCATGCGTATTTGCACAGCCGTTATCCCCGTTTTCCCTTTCGGTAACAGATTGCGCAACAAGGTTTCGAGCAATCCCGACCTCCGCACTCCCTCACTGACCAAGAAGAGCAGGGCCACAGTCATCATGCCTTTATTGGAAAAGCCTTCGAGTAACTCTTTCGGGGTCAAAATGCCAGCACAAAGAAAAACAACGGCCCCCGACAACAATACGAGGCCGGGACGCATACGATCCTTGATCAGAGCAAGAATGATGAAGAAGAGAACTAGAAGTACAAACAGGGGAGTAAAACTCATACGCGAAACGAAGCGATGGGAAAAGATAAAAGAAAAAGAGACGGGCTGTCACCTAGGAACATACCCGCCCCAATTAGAAGTATAAGCTTGTGAAGAGCTTGCCTCACAACGGAAGCAGGCTTCTGTTGGCAAATTACGAACGCTTGACGAGGAAGAAAGGATTGTGTAAATTTTCCTTATTATAGTGCAAGGGCTGCCCCGTCTCTGCATCCACAACCTCACAGCCTGCTGCAACTGCAACGGCATGCCCCGCTGCAGTGTCCCATTCCATAGTAGGAGCCAAACGAGGATAAACGTCTGCCTGCCCCGCAGCAACGAGGCAAAGCTTCAGCGAACTGCCCGCACTAACCGTCTCGACCGCACCATACTGCTGTTCCAGGTTATTGATAAAGCTTTGGGTAGCTTCTGACAGATGTGAACGCGAAGCGACCACTCTGCAGGGATGAGACTGATTTAGGTCTTCTGTAGGGAGTGCTCGTGCCACTCCGACGGCGAGAGTTTCGCGGTCTACATCTGCCACCCAAGCCCCTTGGCCTACTTCACCCCAATAGAGGCGATAAAGCGCGGGTACGTAGATCACACCCAAGATGGGAGAACCATTTTCAACCAAGGCAATATTGACCGTAAATTCGTCATTGCGCTTCAAAAATTCCTTGGTACCATCAAGCGGATCAACAACCCAAAGCTGTTTCCAGTCCTTGCGAGCTTCGTAAGGCAAATGGATGCCCTCTTCACTCAGCACGGGAATACCTGTTGCTTCAAGGATGGGAGCGATGACCGCATGCGAACGGCGATCAGCTAAGGTCAACGGAGAGTTATCCGCCTTACGCTCTACTTCCCAGTCGGTTTCAGGATGGGTATAGATTTCCATGATTGCAGCACCCGCTTGAATAGCAGCTGCCTGGATTGTTTCTTGGATATTCATCGATATTTGAAATTTGATAAAGGAATAAGGAAAGGAGAATGCCCCAAGCGAAGGGTTACACGCTATAGAAATTACTCCCTACCCCATCCATAATTTTCCCTTCGGAACGATCCACACCTTAAAACTCCATAGAGAAGGATATACCACGCTGGTGCATGTCACGCAACGTAGGAGTCAATCTTTTCACAAAACCTTCCCATGAACGTATGGGAGCAGGACTCCAGCCTACTTCGGCCAGTGCGAGTGCACGAGGGTAAGCCATGTAGTAAATACGCTCGGGCGAAGTAATACATTCGCTCCAGAGGGTACCAGCCACACCAAAGAGATTGTTCTTTTCAAATTCCTCACCCATCCCCCACGAGGGGTCGAGTTCATACGTCCGTTTGAGCGGCGTCACAGGCATTCCCCAGTTTACTTCAGGCATATCGCCCTGTGCCATAGGATAATCTAGATAGCAATGTTCACCCGGACAGAGCATAATCTTGGCATTGTTAGCCACGGCTGCATCGATGGCCGCACGGGTCAGGCCGTGACGCCAAGCAAAGGTGACACACCCCGGTTGTATCTTCTTGAAGTCTGTTTCATACCAGAACATGGGCACCTTCTGGTGACGGGTACGCAACGTATCAATTACACGGTTAAACATGTACTCTTGCAAGCGCCAGTTCTCTGAGCGGTCGGTCGTAGTAATGCCGAGCTTCTTCTTGAGGCTCTGACACTTCGGACAACTAGTCCAACAATCGAGTGCAGGCATACCGGCCTCATCACCACCGAGGTGAACATAAGGAGAGGGGAATACAGTAGCGAGTTCTGCAAAAACATTGCCGAGAAACTCGTACGTAAACTCATTGCTCGGGCAAAGTAGCTCGTTAGACACACCGCAAGTCGTGCGAATGGGCACTTGCTTAGCGTGACAGGTCAGCTCGGGATAAGCATGAATAGCTGCCACCTCATGACCAGGCATTTCAATCTCAGGGATAACCTGGATATGGTATTTAGCCGCAAAGGCTACAAGTTCGCGAAGCTGTTCCTGCGTATAATAACCACTCACGGGGATTTGCATATCATCCATTCCAACGCGGGCAGACGATACTTCCGTCAAGCGAGGATACTTTTTGATTTCGATACGCCAAGCCTGATCATCAACCAGGTGGAGATGAATCGCATTGAGCTTATAACGTGCCATTTCAGGAATGAACGCCTTCAGTTCCTCAAAGGGAATGAAAATGCGACAAGGATCCACCATCAGCTCACGGATGTGTGTGCGGGGTTGGTCAGCAATGCGCAGAGCGGGAATCACTTCACAACACTGAGCTGTCGCGTTATCGCGAAGCAGCTGGTCGAAAGTCATGAGTCCGTAGAATACACCAGCAGCTGTCTGTCCCTTGATGTGTACTTCCTGTCCCTTGATAGTCAACGTGTAGGCTTCGGGATCACTGAGGCTCTTGTCAAGCTCAAGGTAAAGGATTGCCTTACCCTTGCGACGAGCTTCCTTGGGCAAAGGCAGACGTTCGCGAAGGATGCGCTCGGCATGAGCACATTCGTTTTCTAGTCCAGCAACTGACTGTACTTCCCATTTTGCCAAGACCTTAAGGCTCTCGCCATCGGTTTGTTGCAATTCTGCAGGTGCGGGCATGAGCGATTGTTGGGGATTGCAAATGCCGTTGGCAGCTATCGGATTACTATAGAAATCCTTCCAGCCCTCAGCCTTGCGATACTTCACCTCTGAACCCTTCGGCACGATAAGTTTCACCTTTTTACGGTCTAAACCATAGAAAGCGAAGGAGCCTGCAGCAGGAGGCACTGGAGAAAGGACACGTACAGTCTTGAGTCGAGGTAGACGGGCAAACGCAAAGTCACCCAAAACGGGATTTCCCTCAATAACAATTTCTTCGAGCGAATCGCAGGAAGAGAAGGCAGCATCACCCACACGTTTCAAAGACTTCGGAAGGGTAATGTAACGCAATCCACGGCAAGCGAAGAATGCATGGGTACCAATGGTCTGCACATTCTCGGGCAAAACAACCGTTTGGAGTTTGCGACGCGAATGAAACGCATTATTGGGTACAGCTGGACAATCGGCCATACCAAGGTCCACCTTTTGAAGTTGCCAACAAAGGTCACGCAACTGGCGAAAATCGGAATTACCCTTGGTTGAGAGTGTACCCGTAAGCTTAATATCTTTAGCATCCGCCTTTTGTTCAGCGGTAAGATCCTGCATACGACTTGCCGTTTGGGCAGAAAGTCCGAGCGACAGGAACGAGAGAGTCAACGTGAGAAGTGTTTTCATGCAAACAGACATATGGGTTTAGAAACTCAGCGTACGGCTACCGTCTTCATTTTCGTCCAAGGTTACACGCACAGCGTCACCCGGCAATACATCCTCAATGAGTTCAGGCCATTCAATGAAACAAAGTGCACCAGAGTAGAAGTAATCTTCGTAACCCATATCATACACTTCGTCCAGCTTCTTAATGCGGTAGAAATCAAAATGGTAAATCAATTCGCCCGTTTCGTCAGAGCGATATTCATTGACAATGCTGAAAGTCGGCGAGTTGACAATGTCTGTCACGCCGAGAGCCTCACATACAGCCTTGATAAAAGTTGTCTTGCCAGCTCCCATCTTGCCATAAAAAGCAAAAACGGTGCTTTGGTCCATCGCCTGAATAAAGGCTTCAGCCGCAGCTGGCATTTCTTCGAGTGATTGGATGCGAATTTCCATAAGAGTTAGGATTGAAATAAATGGAAGACATTTCTAAAAATACCAGTTGAAGAGTAGAGGGTTGAAAAAGTGAATGGGAATGATCCCAAATTCAAGAATGAACATTTCACTCCACTGACCCTTCAACGAAGCAATGATTAGAACCTGTCTTTTGAAAGAAAGATTGGGGCTAAACTGCCCCTATAAGAGCTTTATATTACGCGACCGCACCTTGAGACAGATTACGGTTCGAGACCAAGCAAACGAAGCAAGGCTTCCACACTTTCCTCTAGTTTAAGGTGAGAGGTATCGAGCGCAAGGGCTGGATTTGCCGGAGCTTCAAAGGGAGCTGAAATGCCTGTAAAGTTCTTCACTTCGCCCTTACGAGCCCGTGCATAAAGTCCCTTCACGTCTCGACGTTCACACTCTTCCAAGGGCGTGGAGATATACACTTCCTTAAAGTCATCAGCCCCGATGATTTGAGCGGCCAACTGGCGCAACTCTTCCGTCGGACTGATAAAGGCGGCAATGGTAATGATACCCGTATCGACAAAGAGCTTGGCAACTTCGGCAATGCGGCGGATATTTTCGCGACGGTCCTCTTCTGAAAAACCGAGATTGGCATTGATTCCCGAACGGATATTATCCCCATCAAGGATGCGACAAAGCAAGCCTCGACGATGAAGTTCGCGTTCTAACGCAATCGCTACCGTACTCTTACCAGAGCCACTCAGTCCCGTAAACCAGAGCATCACACCACGTTGGTGCAACAACTCTTCCTTGTCCTGACGACTCAACATGCGGTCGAACACGGGATAAATATTTTCTTGTTGTTTCATATCGGTGCAAAGATAGTGCTTAGTAGATAGTTGGAAAACGAATTGACAAAGGATATGTTGTGAAAGACGCACGACGGAGCACAAAGATCCATCAATGCATTCTAAAAAGCGAACAAATCAAGCAAGAATACTTCCCTTGATTTGAAAGACTCATTTCCAAAGTCAATACGTTCCCGCAAAAAGTGCAAAAGCCCCCAAAGTACTTGCGCTACACGATGTAACACAAGGACCTGGGGGCTTACTTTACTTTGGAAGAAATATTATTTCCACATCATCCGCTTCACCATCAGTTTTCCACGTTTCACAACACGAACATTCGACAATGCTCGACGCAAACGACTGTCGAGAATGATTAACATCACCGAGAAAAGAATAAGCAGGATACCAGACAAGAGTCGCGGAGTCAGCACTTCACCAAAAAGTGTAACGCCGACAATAATGGCAGTAACAGGTTCGAGCGCACCCATGATGGCCGTCGAGGTCGAACCAATACAACGAATCGCCATGGCCATAAATACAAGGGATATCACTGTCGGAACAATGCCAAGAAGCAAGGCAAACGACCAAGCACGCGCACCATGAAGCATCTGAATGCTACCTGTTGGAGTAAACGTGGCATAAAGTGTGAGAAATATCAAGCAGAAAAACATGGCATAAAAGGTCAGCTTAACACTAGACATGACGATGCCACTCCGATTGACTGCTATGATATAAAGGGCATAGGTTAAAGCGGAAATAAGAATCAACACAACACCCAATGTACGAATCGGCTGTCCATTATCTCCCTCATAAAGCAGAGATATTCCCCCGACAGTAAGCGCGATGGCTAGCAACGAGGGCCATTTCAACCTTTCATGAAAAAAGACGGCCATCAAAATGGCAACAAAAACGGGATAAGCGAAAACCAAAGTAGCAGCTACGCCGGCAGCCATGTAATGAAAACTGAGAAAGAAGGTGGCTGAAGAAACGGCAAACAAGCCACCAAGCAATGCCAACACTCCCGTTTCACGACGAGTCAAGGAAAAACTCTTGCGTTGCACTGTCATCAGGAGACCCAACACAAGAGAGCCGATGAGAAAACGGTAAAACAGGACAGAATTAGAATGGTATCCTTCCTGGTAAAGGTAAAGTGCACAAAGGGGATTCATACCGTAACTCACGGCAGAGATGCAGCCAAAGATGCCGCCTTTCACTGAATTGTTTAGCATTGTATTGTTTGTTATTCTGGAGCTGCAAAGGTACGAAGTCGAAAACAAATAGGCGAAGGGAAAGATATCTGTCGCCATTCAGCCGCTCCACACTCGTAAAAGAGCACAACAATCGCCCCGTTTCTCCCCCATTACACCCAGCATACCCCTCGTTTTTTACACACAGAAACTGATTTTATTCCGAAAAGGTTTGGCACATTTCAAAATTCTTTCTACTTTTGCACTCGCAAAACGGGATGTAGCTCAGTCCGGTTAGAGTACGCGTCTGGGGGGCGTGTGGTCGCTGGTTCGAATCCAGTCATCCCGACTTCAAAAAGGTTTTAAAGGTGAATAAGTGATTGGTGATTAGATTTTCATCTAAAGAATCAGTCACTTTTTTCGTACCCATACCTCAACACCTTCTTTTCCCACACTCTTCTGCTCATCTGGCAGATTACAAACAATTAGTGCGCCCCGGCTCCATAAAGGAACGGGGCGCACCGTCGTTATTATCCAAAAGGCTTTCACCTAAAAGCACGGCTTAACTGCCAAAGATATTCTGCTGAAAACCTTCAACAACCGCACCTATCAAAATTTCTATTTCTTACGTGCTTCGTTTATAAGAAAGGCACACTTCACAGGATCCGCACCACGTTCTTTCGCATAACAATCTGCCAAATAAGCAAAGAATCGGTCGTCACCTGAGAGCTGTGCTAAATTCTTACAGCCTGCAGCTACTGTTACACCACGACCACACTTCAAACTATTGGTATCAATCAACGAAAAGTGGTAACGTCCGTCGATAATGTCATATAAAATATTAGACGAGGAAAAATCACGATGCAAAAAACCATCTTCGTGCAGGTGAGCAGCAAAACGAGCAAAATGCCCGATAACTTCACGCTGCTTGTCAGCAGGTTCGCCAAGCAAACTATACATGCTGTAACGGTAGTTGGAGTGCAAACAAACAAAATATGTCACAAAGTTGCACAACCCATGCCGGTAGCGCACGTAAGCGATTGACTCTGGACTCTCAAATCCACGTTCACGAAGCAAAAGCGGACTGATGTAAGCAAGTTTTCCCTTCGACGACTTATAAATAAGCTGCTGAACCCGACGACGAAGAGTGGGCTGCGCATAACGTTTGACACACAACGTCAGTCCATCAACATGAAGCGTACGGATAACATTACGACCCGTATGAATCTCATGCCCTTCATGTTCGAAGTGCTCATCCAAACGCATCAGGTAGTCGCGTAAATGCTCGTATTTAGGATTGAGAATGATTTTCATACACTTAGAATAGAGGTAGCGAATAGGCCCCTGTATATTCAGATGCTCCTATCGCGGTAACCTTTCGAACAAAAGACAGCGACGCTTATTGGAGCAACAGACCCTTAAAGAACAATATAAAAAGAGAGAAAGAAACGTACCACTCCTATCAGACTAGCACAAAAGAGAGGCATTCCATCATCAAAAGACAGGGCCTTTATGCAATGCGTATTTTCCTTTTCGCAGCAAAGGTATAAAAATAGTCTGAAAAAGAAGGACTAGGTTCCCAAAAAGTGACTTTTTATGTGCTTCGTTGTTTTCAAACGTATCTTTTTACTCCAACAGGAAGAAAGCTCTTCCTTTTGTTTTTTACAAAGGCTCGCAAACGTGTAACACACTACCCGACAAGACCTCCAATCGAACTTAAACATTCCCTGACCCGCATTGTATTTCCTACAATTTATACCTACCTTTGCCTCCCATTTAACACGCTCGCGCACACGCGTACATTATACATATAGACACACTACGCCTGCGTGCCGACAAACAAAGCAAACAAAAATGCGGTGAGAAGACATCAACAAACCGCAAATGGCCTTGAAGCCTCCAAGACTCAACGAAATCATCTACAACTTAGACTTCCCAACGGCCACCAACTTCCTTCCCCTTCTGATATACTTTATTCCCATGGCTACGCTCACAACCGAAAACGGCTTTTCACATCCGGCGGAATCTACCACAAACCCCATGATCAGCCTGCACAACATCCATAAATCCTTTGGCTCACTCGAAGTACTTAAAGGAATAGACCTCGACATTTTCCCGCGCGAGGTCATCAGCATTGTGGGAGCCAGCGGTGCAGGAAAAACAACGCTGTTACAAATTATGGGCACACTCTACAAGCCCGACCAAGGGAACATCTGCATTGCCGGACAAGACGTTGGAGGGCTGTCACAAAGCAAATTGGCAAAGTTCCGCTGCGAACACCTTGGATTTGTCTTCCAGTTTCACCAATTACTCCCAGAGTTCTCAGCACTCGAAAACATCCTAATTCCAGGAATGATTGCTGGCCGCAAGAACGACGAAATCCGTAAGCGGGCAATGGAGTTGCTCGACTTTATGGGACTCTCCGGACGCGCGGAACACAAGCCAGCCCAGCTTTCGGGCGGTGAAAAACAACGCGTTGCGGTAGCGCGTGCCTTGATGAACAATCCTGATGTGATTTTAGCTGACGAACCTTCGGGCAGCTTGGACCTCCACAACAAAGAGGAACTTCATCGACTTTTCTTCCAACTGCGCGACAAATTGGGACAGACGTTTGTCATTGTAACGCACGATGAAACACTCGCCCAGCTCACGGACCGCAACATCCGATTGGTAGATGGACGTATAGCAGAACCGGAATAACCCCACACATCGGTACTACTACCCAATTTATCGACCGAGTTTTCCACAATCATTTTACTCGGTTTTCATTCTCAATCTCACAGAGCAGGTCGCTATCAAATACCTGCCTCATTCTCCACCTCCCTACACTTATGATTAAACTTGGAAATTACAATACTCTTCGTATCACTCGCTTTACCGACCACGGAGCCTATCTCGACGGCGGCAAGTTGGGTGAAATTCTGATGCCGAAATCGTACGTACGCCGCGAAATGCGTCCGGGCGATACGGTAGAGGTTTTTGTTTACCTTGACCAAAGCGAACGACTTGTTGGAACGCTTGAAACGCCCTTAGCCCGAGTTGGCGATTTTGCCTTCCTCACTGTCGCGTGGGTCAACGAATACGGTGCCTTTCTCGACTGGGGCTTAATGAAAGATCTCTTCGTCCCCTTCCGCGAGCAAAAACGAGTCATGGAACAAGGACGCGCATACCTTGTCCATGTACACATCGACGAAGAAACACAGCGCATCGTCGCTTCAGCCAAAGTAGAAAAGTACTTGCAGCGCGCCACCCCTTCCCTCTTCCATCGAGGTCAAGACGTAGAAGTTATCATTCAGCAGAAAACCCCCTTAGGCTTTAAGGCCATTGTGGACAACGCCTATGCGGGCATGATTTACGACAACCAAATTTTTGCAGAAGAGCCCCATACAGGTGATGTACTAACGGCAACAGTAGTCACAGTTCGCCCCGATGGCAAACTCGATCTGTCACTTCAACGCATTGGCAAAGGGCGTTTCCGCGACTTTGCTGAACAGCTTTTGGAAGAGCTCAAACAAGAAGGAGGACAGCTTCCCTTCTCGGACAAAACCGACCCAGACACCATCCGCGAACACTTCGGCGTGAGCAAGAAAACATTTAAACAAGCGGTGGGCAACCTCTACAAACAAAAGCTGATTTTACTCGAAAAGGGGAATATCATTTTAAATAGGAATAAATAGAAATACCTCCTATTTTGCTTCCTCTGAATAACAAAATCGGGGGGGGTATTTTTTCTATTCAATATTCTTAGAAAAAGCCGGGAAAGATTTGGACAACACAATAAGGTTCTCTAACTTTGCTCACGTAATAAACAAACAATTAGAAACTCTCGAAAAAATAGTTTTTTCATCTCTATATAAGTTCTGTGAAGCAACGTTGCGTCGGGAGACGCGACGTTGCTATTTTATATCTACCTACACTCTGTAATCCAATGATGGCTACCCAACAAAATAAGGAAGCCGTTGTAGCCTATCATATCCTTCTTGATGACAAACATCAGCCTCATGGTTAATGAAAAAAGTTAACGTTGAGAAGAGCATTGAACCGTTTCATGGAATGTGAAATAGAGGAGATAAAAGAATAAGAATGAAGGTTACGATTATGGAGAAAACCCAAGCACAACCGATTTGAACAGCTTTCAATCATGAAGACGGCTCATACCCCCTATTCGATAGGCTTTCAACCATTAAGGAGACTCAAACATAAGCTACACGATAGGCTTTCAACCATTGAGAAGACTCAAACATAAGCTGTACGGTAGGTTTTCAACCATTGAGAAGACTCAAACATAAGCCGTACGATAGGTTTTCAACCATTGAGAAGACTCAAACATAAGCTGTACGGTAGGTTTTCAACCATTGGGAAGACTCAAACATAAGCTGTACGGTAGGTTTTCAACCATTGAGAAGAATCAAACATAAGCCATACGATAGATTTTCAACCATTGAGAGGACTCAAACATAGCCTGTACGATAGCTTCTTAACCATTGAGAGGACTCAAACATTGATTGTACGATAACTTCTCAACGGTCGAAAGGACTCAAACATTGATTATGTGAGAGAGCCTCAACCATAGAGATGATTCGATCAAATACTGTGGAAAAGCAAATCATAAGGAGAAACTTACCTTTAAACATCCATACGTCATACAAGTGTATATGCCCTGAATAAACCTCCCCAACTTTATCGGGTATCTAATTCAACCCTCACCTACTCAATAGTTTACCACACTCCCCAAATAAATATTCAATTCGCATCAAACCCTCTATTTTGCTCTTTGTAACTTAGCAATATGGGTATATACCTACATTTTTTAGGGCGATTCAAAAAAATATTCATAGAAGCACTTGGTTGAATCCAAAATACGCACTATCTTTGCCCACGTAAATAAGAAAACAAAGATTTAGAAACTCTCGAAAAAATAGTTTTTTCATCTCTATATAAGTTCTGTGAGGCAATATTACGTCGGGAGACGTGATATTGCTATTTTTATATACCCCACTCTCTTAAGCTATAGCTTATCAAGCTCACACTTGAGAGCCCATCCCCCTCACACCTATAGCCTTCCCCATACTCCAAAGCAAGCGGCTAAACGGATTGAAGCTAATGACTCCAACAAGCAGCAATTGGAGCGCGTTCATTTTTTCAACATTCCGACCAATGACTTTACGTAACTATACCCCACTGTGGCTCTGTGCACTCGTACTGACAGCCTTACCCCTTCATTCGGACACCATTTCCACACGCGTCCAACCACAGGTTGTGCAGACAAAAGCCAGCGACAACATTCTACTCCACAAGCCTTCGAAAATTACGGCAGGTAATTCACTCACCCTCCGACTTAACCATCTACTCGACGACCCACTCTTTGACGAAACCCAAGTGGGAATCTTCGTCTACGACCTCACCGTGGGAAGAAGGGTTTATGCACACCACGAACGTCAACGTATGCGACCTGCCTCCTGCCAAAAACTTGTGACTGCCATCACGGCTTTGCACACGCTTGGCACAAATTACCAATACCATACAGACCTTTTCCTCTGTCCGGAAAACGATACCACCGGAAAGAAAGCGACCATTTACCTACGAGCTGGTTACGACCCCTTGCTCGACCACGACGATCTAAAAGCCTTTGCCACTGCGCTACAGAAGGAGGGCATTGAGCGTATCGAAGCACCACTCATCCTAGACTGTTCGCTTAAGGATGAAGACGAACGCGGTTGGGGATGGTGTTGGGACGATAAAACTGTACCACTGACTCCTTTATTATATAAGAACAAGGATCGCTTCGTAGAAACCTTTCGCGAAGTTTTGGCTGAAAAAGGCATTGAATGGGACGGAAGGACGACACTGGGAACCTGCCCAGACCAGGCAACACGCATCTGCCAGCGTTCACACACCATCGACCAAATACTCCTGCCCATGATGAAGGAAAGCGACAACTCTGTAGCGGAGTCACTATTTTACCAATTGGCTGCTAAAAGTGGCAAACGATGGGCAGGACGTAAGCAAGCAGTACCATACATTAAGGAGGTTGTAAAGAGTTTGGGACTCAACCCCCGAGACTACCTCTTTGCCGATGGTTCGGGCCTATCATTATACAATTATACCAGTGCCGAACTTTTGGGCAAACTGCTCATCTTTGCTTACGATCATCCAGAGGTATACCGACACCTACTTCCCTCCCTTCCCGTGGCTGGCGAAGACGGTACATTGGAACGCCGTATGCGGGGAAGTGCAACCCGTGGCAACGTGAAAGCTAAGACAGGTACCGTGGAGGGAGTGAGTACCCTGGCAGGATACTGTACCAATGCCAACGGCCACACACTTTGCTTTGCCATTCTGAACCAAGGGGTAAAGAGAACAGCCGACGGAAGAGATTTCCAAGACAAAGTGTGTAATTTACTCTGTGAGTAAGTAAATTTGCAGTCGAAAGGACGATGCTTCCCTTTTGGACTGTTCGCACACTCCAACGTTACGGAGCGATTAGCAAACTGACAGTGAATGAAAACTGCATTTCACCACACAGTCACACGCGGCCTCAACTGATCAGAGGCTAACCCGGACTAGGAAGCAACGCCACAGACTCTTGCTTAACATACTACAACTGCATTCCTCGCAATGAAAAAAGACATCGAAATCGCACACAGCACGCCGCTCAAACGCATCGACGAAGTGGCACAGTCCATGGGCATTGACCCCGAAAGCATTGAACACTACGGCAAGCATATCGCCAAACTGCCCCTCTCGCTGATGGAAGGCAAGAAGGATGGCAAGCTCATCTTGGTAACGGCAATCACGGCTACCAAGGCGGGCATCGGCAAAACGACCGTAAGCATCGGCTTGGCATTGGGCTTGAACGCCATCGGTAAAAAGGCGTGCGTAGCACTGAGAGAGCCTTCACTGGGCCCCTGCTTTGGTATGAAGGGCGGCGCAGCAGGCGGCGGTTATGCACAGGTACTCCCGATGGAGCGCATCAACCTCCACTTCACAGGAGACTTCCACGCAATTACTTCTGCCCACAATATGATTGCCGCTCTGCTGGACAATTACCTCTACCAGCACCAGAAGGAGGGCTTCGGACTGAAGGAAATCCTTTGGCGACGCGTACTCGACGTTAACGACCGTTCGTTGCGCTCGATTGTTACGGGTCTAGGCCCTGCGACCAACGGCATTACGCAGCAAGCAGGCTTTGATATTACACCGGCATCAGAGTTGATGGCAATCCTCTGCCTGGCACAAGACGAAAAGGACTTGCGCCGCCGCATTGAGAACATTCTGTTGGGCTATACCTACGAAGGACGCCCCTTTACCGTACGCGACCTCGGCGTAGCAGGTGCCATCATGGTGTTGCTCAAGGATGCCATCCAGCCTAACCTGGTGCAAACGACGGAGAACACGCCGGCCATCGTACACGGCGGTCCGTTTGCCAACATTGCTCACGGCTGCAACTCACTCATCGCCACTCGCATGTCTATGGCACACGCGGACTACACAATTACGGAAGCTGGTTTCGGTGCCGACCTCGGTGCGGAGAAGTTTTACAACATCCTCTGCCGCAAGAGCGGCCTGACCCCCGACTTGACCATCATTGTCGCTACAGCTCAGGGACTAAAGATGCACGGTGGCGTTGAACTCGAAAAGATTAAGGAACCGAACGAAGAAGGGTTGCGCTGTGGATTGGCCAACTTGGATCGCCACGTACGCAACTTGCAAGGCTTCGGTCAGAGCGTTGTCGTTGTGTTCAACCACTTTGCGGGCGACACCGTGAGCGAAATGGACTTATTACGCGAACATTGCGAACAGGAACTGGGCGTTCCCTTTGTCATCAACTATGCCTATACGGACGGCAGCAAGGGTGCCGTAGAAATGGCCCAATTGGTAGTCGATACCATCGAACAAAAGCCTTCTGCGAAACCGTTGAACTTCACGTATAACGACGATGACAACATCCGCACAAAGATTGAAAAGGTGGCAAAGACCATTTACGGCGCAGCAAGCGTGACATTTGCCAAGCCTGCACTCAACCGCATCAAACTGGCGGAACAGCATGACATGGCGCATTTCCCCGTCTGCATTGCCAAAACTCAATTCTCCTTCTCGGCTGATGCGAAGCAGTATGGTGCGGCAAGCGGATTCAATATCCTCATCAAGGATGTGGTACTCAACGCTGGTGCGGAAATGATTGTAGCCATTGCCGGTGACATTCTCCGCATGCCGGGCTTACCCAAGGACCCGCAAGCCAACCACATTGAATATATAGACGGCGAAATCATCGGACTCTCATAAACCAGACGATTTTGCTCTTTGATTAAGGCGGAGCTGAGAGACGGAAAGGAATAAGTCGGTGTAAAAACGAGGCACAACCTGCCTCTTCACCTCCTTTTCCATCCCTCTCAGCTCCTCCCCCTTTTACAAACGGCGGCACGAAGGAAGCAAAGGAGCCGCAAGCAGCACTTGCCAACCCTATGAACTTTCCCTATTGACAATTCACGCTTTCGAACGAACGAAGCCCTCGTCTTCTTACCTATCAACCTGAATCCTTCGCCGCTATTCCCTTTCCCTAATCCAATCCATCCGTATCGTGCCTATTACTGACCCTACCTGGATATTCTTCATCGTCCTCTCCATCATTCTCTTTGCCCCGATGTTGTTGGAACGCCTCCGCATTCCTTCGATAGTCGGCATGATTTTCGCGGGAATCTTGATTGGTCCCCACGGCTTCGGTGTGCTCGAACGTGACGGCAGTTTTGAACTGTTTGGCAAGGTGGGCTTGTACTACATCATGTTCCTTGCGAGTTTGGAAATGAACCTACAGGACGTGCAACGCATCAAAGGACGCGCAGCTACCCTCGGTCTGCTGGGATTTATTATTCCCATGCTTCTGGGCTATGCCGCCAACACCTTAATTTTAGGTTGCGGAGCAGCGGCAGCCGTTCTCATTGCCGCGATGTATGCCTCACATACCTTAATTGCCTATCCCATTGTACTGCGTTACGGTCTCTCCAGGCTGCAAAGCGTCAGTATTGCCGTGGGCGGTACCATTGTGGCCGACACGTTAACCCTCTTGGTATTGGCTGTCGTAGGCGGCATGATGAAGGACAATGTAACGGGCTTCTATTGGGTGTGGTTAGTAGTAAAAGTCATCCTACTCGGCTTGCTGATTATCTATGCATTCCCACGTATCGGGCGGTGGTTCTTCCGTCGCTACGACGACAGCGTAGTCCAATATGTGTTTGTGCTCAGCCTCGTGTTTCTCGGTGCTGGGCTGATGGAATTTGTCGGGATGGAGGGCATCCTAGGCGCCTTCTTAGTCGGATTGGTACTCAACTCCCTGATTCCCCCCAGTTCGCCACTAATGAGCCACATTGAGTTCCTAGGCAACGCACTCTTTATACCCTATTTTCTCATCGGAGTCGGCATGATTATCAACCTTGGCGCCCTGATTGACCACGACGGAGCCTTCCTCGTGGCAGGAGTCATGGTGGCTGTCGGCGTGAGTAGCAAATGGCTCGCAGCTTTCTTCACACAAAAGCTGTTTAAGCTCTCTGCTCCCGAACGTAACCTGATGTTCGGACTCACGGGTGCACGTGCCGCCGCAACCTTGGCTGTGGTTTTGGTCGGTTACAATATTATCTTGCCCGACGGTAGCAGACTCTTAGGCGAAGACGTGCTCAACGGAGCCATGGTACTCATCCTGGTAACCTGCGTAGTCAGTTCATTGGTTACGGAGAGCACAGCCCGCAAACTGGTTATCCAACAACAGTCGCAACCGGGCACCCCTGAAGAACAACAGGGACAGAACGCCGAACGCATCCTCCTTTCATTAAGCAACCCCGAAACCATGCAACCCTTGGTTTGTCTGGGTTTGATGCTCCGCAATTCCCATTCGCCCGCTCCCATCATGGCCCTCAATGTGGTTTTAGAAAATGACCCTTCGGCCAGACAGCAAGGCTTGGAACTCTTACACCGCGCCGAGAAAATGGCAGCGGCTACGCATGTTAAGATTCAGACATACAGCCGATGGTCCGTGAACGTGGTCAGTGGCATTTCACACACGGTAAAAGAGAACGCGATTACAGATTTGATACTCGGTCTTCACCAAAAGGCGAAGCTGACGGAATCCTTCTACGGCAAACTCAGCATGGATCTTTTGGCATCGGTCGAACGTCAAGTACTGATATTGCGTGCCATTGTACCTATCAATACAATTCAGCACATACACATACTTGTACCGACCAAAGCCGAATACGAACCTGGTTTTACCCACTGGATGCAACAGATTGCCCGTCTGGCTCAACAGACCAGTTGTCCGGTAGACTTCTATAGCGGTAAGGAAACCCTGGCGAACCTCAAGGCTTTCATTGAAAAAACGAAGCTCCCGCTGACCTACAACCTGCGCGAATACGTTTCCTGGAATGACTTCTCATCCCTTGCACACTTCGTGCGTCCCAATCAGCTCTGTGTCTTCATCTGTGCGCGTAAGGGAACGATTTCGTACCACAACTACATTGAGCGTATGCCCGACCAAATCGAGCGTTACTTCTCCTCCCGTTGCATCCTGATTATCTATCCCCACCAGCCTGCCGCCGATACCGCCAATGCCTACGCACTACGCTCGGGAGTGCCGCTGAAGATGAGATAAGAAGCCCCATCAAACTAAGATTCATTGAAACAGAAGGAGCCTAACTGGATACATAACAAGGCACCTGTGATCGCACTATATTGATTGAAGAAGAGACAAGCGTCATTGATTTCAAAACAAATATAGAATCAACAAGCAATCTCTATTTCCAATAAAGAGCTAATAAGAAATTCCAATAATCCTTGAGTTATCTTTTCCCCTCACAGAGTCGAAATCCGCGATATACAAGCAACGTCTTTGCCAACGCGGATGAAGCGTAACGGAACAAGAAGATAGCGTACATACAACCCTAAACGAAGAAAGCGGAGTCATCTAATCGACTCCGCTTTCTTCGTTCTCAAAACAGACAACCATACCTCCAAAAGAAGGATTCTGTAGAGACTCAGTGAGAAGATAATCATACGGCTTAAAACAGCTGATTGTAATCTACTAAAACTCAATAAAAAAGGGTGAAACTCCCCCCAATCAAGATTTTGTCCGTACTTTTGCGCCCGATTAAAGCATAACAGCATCCTCTATAAATTATGAAGATTCTTTCCTCCTCGACATTCCTCATGAGCCTCCTCGCTACCCTTATGCTGGGAGCCTGCGACACTACCAATGACACCGTGATGGATGTTTCGAGAGATTGCATTGTCTCCAGAGTCACTGTGGGGACGCTTAACCGAACCCTCCAAACCGTTTCGTCTACGGGTGCCGACAGTACCTACCAGGTAACGGTCAACGGAGCCATGTACCCCATGTTTATCGACCAGCTCAACAACCGTATCTACAATGCGGACTCGCTTCCCGTAGGTACCGATGTGACCAAAGTCGTATTTGCAGACTTCAATGTCTCGGGTACAGCCTCTATCAAAAGTCTCTATACGGGAAAGGACACCATCTTTACCGCAAAAGACAGTACAGACTTCTCTCAACCGCGCACCCTCACTGTTCACTCGGCTGACGGTAGCCTGACACGAGAATACCAAATCGAAATACGCGTTCACCGCGAAGAAGCTGACTCCTTCGTTTGGCAAAAAATGAATGCAGCTCCTGCTTCTCCACTGACTCAGTTCACACAAAGCCATGCGGTGACGGCGAATGAAAAGATTTATGTCTACGGAAACACAGGCAACGGAAACTCCCAGTGCTTGGAGATTGACCCGAAGGCTCCGGTCTTTGACCAACTGACCGCGACCAATCTCTCCTTGGATATTCGCTCGGTACAATATTTCCAAAACACCTTCTATGCCTTGAGTCAAGGCGAACTGGTACGCAGCACAGACGCGGCCAATCAATGGACACTAGCGGGTGTTGCGCAACACTTTGATGCACTTGCGGGACACTCTACCGACAGCCTCTATGCCGTCAGCGGTCAACAGCTTTGGGCTAGCGCAAACGGTACAGACTGGACTTTGTCTACGCTCGACACCCCCAACGCATTGCCCGAGGTGTTCAGCACCACGTGCGTGCCTTCTCCCCTCAATTCCTATGCCGAAACCTTGGTCATGGTGGGTACGAAGCAAGGCGCACCCATTGCGTGGAAACGCGACATCGACTTGCGCGGTGACTTCACCTATCCTTGGATGTTTATCCCACAGACGGAAGAGTTGGGCAAATACAGTTGCCCCCTCCTTCAGCAACCTACCCTTCTGACTTACGACCATGCAGCTTTGCTCTTCGGTTTGACCACCGAAGGTAAGCCCGCTCCCTTCTACATCAGCCGTGACTACGGACGTACGTGGAAGCCTTGGTCTTGGCGAGCCCCGCAAATCCCGGGTGCCACGACCCTCTGCGCTACGGTCGATGCCGACCACTACCTCTGGATCTTCTGTAGCGGTACGGGAGAAGTGCTGAAAGGCCGCCTCAACCGCTTGGGATGGAACGAAGAGGAAGACCGCTTCGAATAAATCCCCCTGACAACGACTGACCACATCCCCTCTCCATCTGGCACAACGATGGGGAAACATTTCAAAGCATCTAAGCACGATGAAAGTACTGATATCCCTTCTGGTTTCACTCTTCGCCCTTGCCGCCCACGCGCAGCAAGGCGAAACATTTTACCGATTGGAACTGGGAGCAGGTCTTGGCATGGGTGCAAACTTCACTGACGTGAAAGGAAAAATGGGACTGGCCGGTGCCGCAATCGCCCGCTTTCCGCTCAATCCACGGATGGCAGTCAAGGCACAGTTTACCTATGACCAAATGAAGGGTTCAACCGAAGGGCGAAAAGAATTTTACCCCACCAACCCGAATGCTTCAAGTGCAGACCGCTTGCACTACGCAGTCGATGATGGTATCTGCGACCTCTCCGCACTCTACGAACTACACTTCCTGCCTTACGGCTTTGTACGCGACTACAAAGGTTACTCCCGCATTGTTCCCTACCTTCAGATGGGCTTCGGAATAACCTACGGACTGGCAGGAAAAAGCTTCACCGCCAACATCCCGGTGGGCTTAGGTATTAAATACAAAGTTGCACAGCGTTTGAACCTGGGGTTAGACTATCTCGTACATTTCAGTCTCTCCGATAAGCTCGACGGACTCGATGCTCCCTTAGGAATATCCTCCAGCGGCTTCCGCAACAAAGACCATTACTCTGCGCTGACGCTGACGCTCACTTATGACCTTAATCCGCGTTGCCCGACATGCAACAAAGATTAGTCTGTACTCCTTTACACTCCTTTATGCAAATGGACTCATCCAGAATACCTGAACACATTGCCATCATCATGGATGGTAACGGACGCTGGGCAAAAGCTCGCGGACTCAACCGTAGCATGGGACACCAGCAAGGCGTTGTGGCTGTACGCGAAATCACAACGGCATGCTCCAATCTCGGCGTTAAGTTCTTAACCCTCTATACGTTCTCGACTGAAAACTGGAACCGACCTGCCGACGAGGTGGCCGCCTTGATGTCACTCATCCTCACGTCGCTCGAAGAAGAGTTATTCATGAAGAACAACGTGCGCCTGCGTATCATCGGCGACTTAAGCCGCGTACCCCAAGTCGTACGCGATTCCATTCTCGGACTCGAACAACGCACGGCTGTTAATACTGGCATGACCATGGTCATTGCCCTCAGTTACAGTTCGCGTTGGGAAATTACCGAAGCAATGCATCGCATGGCCCAAGAAGTAGCAACAGGTAAACTTCAGCCCAATGAGATTACCGAAGACTGCATAGCCCAACACTTGGCAACAAACTTCATGCCCGACCCCGATTTGCTGATTCGCACGGGCGGTGAAGTACGCCTCAGCAACTACCTGCTCTGGCAGTGTGCCTATACGGAGCTTTACTTCTGCGACACATTCTGGCCCGATTTCCATGAGACAGACCTCGTGCGTGCCATCGAATGGTTCCAACAGCGCGAACGACGCTACGGAAAGACCAGCGAACAGGTCATCGAACCAAACGAAGCGTAACCAACCCATCCAACAACCTTTCCCGGAGCAAACACACGGATTCCTCCGACGACTTGCCCCTCTGCTCCCTAAACTATTCTAACAGCAAATGAAGATTTACCGCATTCTGCTTCTCCTGATTACTTCATACACTTCCTTGGGACTCCAGGCGCAACTGGATCACACCACTCGAGTGGAACCCGATATCAACTACACGGCAAACCGTCAGCGTTACGAACTCGGCGGACTGACTGTCGAAGGTATCAAGGGATACGACGACCAGATGCTCCTTAACCTCTCTGGGCTCAATGTCGGACAGGTCTATGAGATTCCGGGAACGGACATCAGCGAAGCCGTGCGTCGCTACTGGGATCAGAAGTTGGTATCCGACGTACAGATTGTTGCCGACAGCATTGTAGGCAACAAGATTTATCTGCGCATCAAGCTGACACCGCTTCCCCGTATTTCCAGCATCAAATACACTGGCGTGAAGAAGTCGGAACGCGAAGACTGTGAAAAAATCATCGGTCTACAACCTGGTAGCCAGATTAACCAAGACTACATCGACCGCGCCAAACTCTACATCAAGCGTCACTTCGAAGAGAAGGGATTCAAGAACTGTGAGGTCGACATCGTACAGCGCGAGGACGTCGTAGGCGACAACCGCGTACTCCTCGACATCAATATTCACAAGAACGAAAAGATCAAGGTCCACAAGATTTTCATCACTGGTGCTGACCCCAAACACGTGCGCAAGCTGAAAAAGGCGATGAAAAAAACGCACGAGAAGAGTTTCGTCAACATCTTCCGCTCCAAAAAGTTCCTTCCCGAAAAATACGAAGAAGATAAGGGATTCCTCATTGACAAACTGAATGCCTGGGGCTACCGTGATGCCGTAATCAAACACGACAGCGTGGAAACCGTAGACGACAAGCACGTCAACGTGCACATCGACCTCTACGAAGGCACCAAATATTATCTCCGCAACATTTCGTGGGTGGGAAATACCGTGTATAACTCCGACCTTTTGCAACATCTGTTGCAGATGAAGAAGGGCGACGTTTACAACCAGACTCAGCTCAACAAACGACTCCACCAAGACGAAGACGCTATCGGTAACCTCTACTACAACAATGGTTACGTATTCTACAACCTCGACCCCATCGAAATCAATGTAGACGGCGACTCCATCGACCTCGAAATGCGCATTCGCGAAGGTCAGCAAGCCACGTTCAACCACGTACGCATTGCCGGCAACGACCGCGTTTATGAAAATGTGATTCGTCGCGAACTCCGCACCAAGCCGGGCGACCTCTTCTCCATGGAGAGCATCAAGCGTTCGTTGCAAGACCTGGCTCAGATGAACCAGTTCGACCCCGAAGCCCTGCAGAGCGAGATCTTCCAGCAAATCAAACCCGACCCCGTGACCGGTACCGTCGATATGACCTATCCGCTCACCACCAAGGGAGGTGACCAGATTGAGCTTTCAGCCGGTTGGGGACAGACAGGTATTGTCGGCCGCGTCGGTTTGAAGTTTACCAACTTCTCCATCCAGAGCCTCTTCAACAAGGGCTACAAGCGCGCAGGCTTCCTGCCTCAGGGCGATGGTCAGACCCTTTCGCTCCAAGTACAAACCAACGGTACTTACTACCAAAACTACGGACTCTCCTTCCTCGAGCCCTGGCTGGGAGGCAAGCGTCCTAACCAGTTGTCGTTCTCCATTGCTTACTCCAAGCAGAGCGACATGAACTCCAACTTCATCAACCAAAACTACTACAACAACTTCTACAACTACATGTACGGTACGGGCTCCAACTCCAACTATTATACGGATGCCTACGACCCCGACAAGTATGTGAAGATGTTCAGTGCAAGTTTAGGTTTTGGTAAGCGTTTGCGCTGGCCCGACGATTACTTTACCTTCATGGCAGAGCTCTCGTACGTGCGCTACATGTTGAAGTCTTGGAATTACTTCCTCATTCAGGACGGTAATTGCAACAACATCAACCTCTCGCTTTCGCTGCAACGCAACTCGACCGACCATCCCTTCTATCCGCGTCGCGGTTCGGAATTCTTATTCCAAGTCACCGCCACTCCTCCCTACTCACTGTGGGACGGCAAGGATTACAAAAATCTGGCAACCAACCCGCAAAGCGCACGCTACCAGAAGGAAACACAAGAGAAGTACCGCTGGATTGAATACCACAAGTGGAAATTCAAATTCCGCAACTTTACCGCCCTCACCGGCGCAGTCAAAGCTCCCGTGTTGATGACGCGCGTTGAGTTTGGTCTTCTCGGTGCTTACGACCGTCATAAGAAGTCCCCCTTCGAAACTTACTACGTCGGTGGTGACGGTATGTCAGGCTACTCCTCCGGCTACGCAACCGAGACCATCGGTCTGCGCGGTTACGACAACGGTTCACTCGCCGGTAATGCCACCAGCGACGCTTACGCCTACAGCCGCATGACCCTCGAATTGCGCTATCCGTTGATGCTCGAATCCTCTACCTCCGTCTACGCTCTAGCCTTCCTCGAAGGCGGTAACGCTTGGCACGATGTCAAAAAGTTCAACCCCTTCAACATGAAGCGTTCAGCCGGTGTCGGTGTACGTATTCTCCTCCCCATGGTCGGTCTGATGGGTATCGACTGGGCCTATGGTTTCCAGAAATACGTCAACGGCCAAAAGGCAGGTGGTGGTCAGTTCCACTTCATCATCGGTCAGGAATTTTAATCCTCATCGGTACAAGGGGAAAGCCCGTTTCCCATTTTGGGAATACAGTCCTTCCCCTTGCCCTAATCCCCTTTCTCCGTATGAAAAAGATTCTATTTCTCCTTCTCCTCAGTTGTGTAGCCTTTCAGGCACAAGCACAGAAGTTTGCGCTGGTAGATATGGAATACATCCTCAGCAACATTCCAGCCTACGAACGTGCAAATGAACAGCTCAACCAAACCTCCAAAGCTTGGCAAGCTGAAGTCGAAGCACTCAACAAAGCCGCTGAGACACTCTATAAGAATTATCAAAACGAAAGCGTCTTCCTCAGCGAAGCGCAAAAGAAAGAACGCGAACAGGCCATCGTTGCCAAAGAAAAGGAAGCAGCAGATCTGAAGAAGAAATACTTCGGTCCCGAAGGCGAACTCTACAAGAAGCGTCAAAGCCTCGTAGAGCCCATTCAGGATGAAATCTACAATGCCATCAAAGGCATTGCCACCACCAAGGGCTTCCAACTCATTCTCGACCGAGCCTCTGACAACGGAATCATCTTCGCCTCCCCCTCTATCGACATCAGCAACGAAGTATTGGCAAAACTTGGTTATTCCAATTAAATCCCATACCTTTGCCGCTGCTAAAATCGCTGATAATAATACGATTAAGGCCCTCTCAAACCGCAACGGGAAACCTCATTCTGCCCTCCACCTCCCCACTTCGGGACTCCCCGATTCTGGCAAGCAGTAGCTCCTACGGTTTTCTCCCACGTATAATCACAATAAGCAATACAAGACTATGTTCAAGAAAATTCTTTTGCTGGTGCTCTTCATTGCACCGATGAGCATGTTCGCTCAAAAGTTCGCACATTTCGATTACACCTCCATCATGCAGGCTATGCCCGAAGTAAAGGCAGCTCAGACCGAGCTCGAAGGCCTCTTCAAGAAATACCAGGCTGAATTGGAAGGCATGCAAAAAGAACTCCAAGCTAAGGCAGAGAAGTATCAGAAGGAAGATACCGACGCTACTCCCGCTAACATCCGCGAACGCCACCAGCAGGAACTCCAAGATATGTACCAGCGCCTCCAGCAGGCTAACCAGGACAACGAAACCAACCTGCAAAAGGCACAAGCTGAAAAGATGCAGCCCCTCACCCAGAAGGTAATGAACGCTGTAAATGCCGTGGCACAGGAAGGTGGCTTCGTATACATCATCGATAAGAACGCGTCACAGACTGCCGGCATCGTAATCAACGAAACTCTCAGCACCGACGTGACCGACCAAGTAATGAAGAAGCTCGGCATCACCGCAGCTGCTGCCAAGCCCGCGACTCCTAAGAAGTAAGCACTTCACTCCCAACAAATCATCCTCCCTCGAATGCGCACCCCGTGCCCATTCGAGGGATCTTTTTGCCCATATTCTCACAGTCTCATCAGCATATCGTCCCCCCCCATTATCGCCACATCACTCTCAACACCTGGGCTACACTCAACGAAGACACCATCGCACACCGCTACTTCTCCGTATCCTTCCGCGACATCCAAGCCGCTTTTGCCCATTTTCTCCGCGTCTACAACCAAGGTCGTCCGTTCATCCTCGCGGGCTTCAGGCAAGGTGGCAAATCCGTAGTCGAATTGCTCAAGCGCCTGACACCCGCCGAGCGTCAACGCTTTGTAGCCGCCCATGTACTCGGGCACAAAGTCACCCCCGACGATATCAAACAAGCTCCGTGGATACGTCCCGCCCAAGATTCCACCGACACAGGAGTCACCATCTGCTTACAACACCGTTTCGTCCGTTCCCTACATCAAACCCATTGTAAGCGCTCCCAATGTAATGTGTATCAATCCAGTCAATTGGCGCACCGACTCCACCCCTGCGCATCTTTACGACACCCTCACCGTCACGCTCGACCCAACTCACCAAGTACTTGTACTCCACGGCTTCGATAGCTCCCAACTTCCCAACATTCTCAATATCCTCAACGTAGGCGACTACCACGGTGTCGAGCACTGGCTCTACAGCGAATGTCTGAAGAAGAACATCTGGCAACGCATCCGCAGTTTCCGAGCTACGTCCTACTAACAAGCCGCTTCCCCTTCCCCCTTCTTTCATTGTAACCTCATCACACAACTTCTTATACGCAAAATCGGGATAAGAACCCTTACAAAGGACTCTTATCCCGATTTTTAGTAGTAGTCATTTAACCTTCATTCTTTACCCAAAAGTTAGGCATTTCTGCCCTAAATTCTGGATCAATATAATGACACTGTTCTCGCACAATTCCTCTGCGCCGTACTGCAGGCTGAAGGCAATACATCTCAAACTCTTTCCGATTTACGCTGTCTAATGTAACCCAATGAGGAAATAGCAACTTCATATAAGCAACACAAACACGTTTCACAGCATTATAATCACGCAAGTCTGCTTTTGTATCATATCCAACGATATGATCAAAGATAACTCCGTAGACATTTTGAGTACGCAAAGTATGCAATATCTCCGAGAAATATTCCACATTAAGCGTCCACCCTCGATAAACTGCTCCCTGAGTGATACGAGGTAAATTCCAGCCTTCAATAAAGCAGTGAAAACGGTCAAGCAATGCAGATTCTTGAAAAGACTGAGGCAGAGCATCGAAGTAACGATAATGCACTGGACGATGATCCTCTGTCAATTGGATATTACCCATCAACATCAATCCACACTCTGAAGTAAACTCATTGTTATCAATCGTTGTCTTACCCGACTCCAAATAAGACTTCAAAGCAGCTTGTAACTCTGCAGGTTCTTGAAAGATAATAGTTTGAATCTCATCAAACGCAACAAAGTCATGAGTTTTAATCATGCCATTCTGCTGCCGCGCTTTGTCATAAAAGAGTTTAGCACGCGTCACCTTACCTCCGCTCACCAACCAGCCATACTTTGAAATATTACCAAATACGTACGACTTCCCCGTACCCTTCGGTGCCAGTTCTATCACGTTCAATCGAGGTTCGACAAAGATAAGCAGACGGGTAAGAAACTCCATCTTCTGCGTGAACGACTCAAATTCATCGGCCTCATACTCCATGGCAGAAAGTAGAACTTCTATCCACTCTTCCGTAGTAAAAGCCTTACGTTCGTTACACAAATATTCCATATCAACCATGCGATAAGGCTTGAACGGCTTAAAGTCTACCATTTCGACATAGTTATTCTTACCTTTATCGTCAGGCAGCAGTGCCAGTTTCACCAATCCCCAGCGTTCACCGTCGACCAAGTCTTCCTTATGCTGTTCATAAACGTAGGGCGGAATTCTGCCTTCTGACAACTTAATACCCATATCGGGGATTGCAAAACGGCGAAGTCCCTTTACCAAATCTATGTTGATAATGAAGCGAGCCAGCAAAGTCAATTCTTCTCCTGCCAGCAATCGTGATTTTACCTCCTCATGATTTTTAGGAATAACCGTATCGAGAAAGAGGCTAAGCTCTACTCGTTTGAAACTACCATCCTCTTGAATGAACTTCTTAAGAATATAATCTTTTACGAATGAAGGAAGATTGCGACCAGCAAACAAGCTATCTGTCACAGTCGGATCCTTATAGATAACCATCTGAGCAAACTGCTCCCGTATCTTTTCAATTGTGCTTTTCTGCATAGCTTAAAAACTAAACATATCGTCTTCCAGTGCTCCTAAGCGCACCGTAATTTTATCCTTCTGGCGGAAGTTTCCGATAACCAGTTCCACACTCGAAGCCGTACCGACCAAATTCAGATGCTCACTTTCAAACGTATTACCCCCTACACAATGAAGCGGATATTCCACCTCGTTGTAAATTACATAAGGTGCATCTACACTATTCACCCCCTTGATACGATACTTCACCACCGGGTTTGCCATCAGTACTTCGTAAGTCAACAATTGGGCTGAATAATTAGTTGCATTCTTTTGGTTCGACACAATAATAACAGGCACTAACAACTCTTCGGGGGTAGCTCCGCCATGTGCACCATGCCCCTTGGGAATTTTGCCAGTGAGCGAATGATGAGTCAATGAGCAGATTGTCTGACCGTCAGATAGAATCACATAATTATTATCGGGATTTGCCGAACCCTTCTCCCACGTTGCATAACGTCCTCCGTGATGTCCCTCAATGCCTGCCAGGTTCAAACCGCTACAGCATCCCGACAAATAGCTGACTCCGTGGTCGGAAACAAAAGCTATCTTTTTGCCGTTATACTGTGTCAGCACTTTATCTATCTCTCGCTCCATCATACAAAGTTCTTCCTGTATATAAACAGGATACTCCTTTGCTTCGTGGGCGAAATGATCCAAGTCACCGATTTTCTTCAACTTGTCACCAGCGAGTTCTTCAAGTTTAATGCGGTTTACAGCAGTCGTAGTAGGCAACTCCGCAATACCAACATGTATTTCGTTGAGGTAAACCCCATCCATTCTATGCTTCTTAATGATTTCCACCAAGAAAGGTACCCAATCCACGCCCAGACCATCTATCCAGTAATAGAGATCGATATCTTCACGTTGATGAAGCAATGTCTTTAGCGTCTTAAAGTTATTGCGCCATCCTTCCGAGGTCACCTCATTGGCGTTTTTCACTTCCAACAATTGACAAAGGCGCTCCGAACAAGCATTAGCTACCTTCGAACGCACATACTCTTGAAAGTATTCGTTCACCCAAGCTTCTCCACCCATAAGAGGCAAGCTAAAGCGTGCCGTATAGTGATAAAGCAGCGGGTAGAGAGTCTTCAGCTCTTCGCGCTTGATTTCCCCCTTTCCTAACCATTCTATCATAAGTGCACGCTCTGAATGCGTCAGTGGGGACATGAATTTCATAGCGTAATAATAGCCTCGCGTAGGGTCAGCAGCAATAGCCGACAGTTTGGCACGAACTTGTTGCTCTGCAAGCTCTGTTATCGATATACCTGCTGCCGTTGCCTCCATCATCAAGTCATTTCGCTGACGTAGGAGAGCCTCATTCTCAGTTTCATCAAAGATTTGCGTAGCAACCAAAGAGAAAAACGCTGAGTTATTGAGCGCTTGACACCGCTGCAACACCTTTACTAAATAGTCATTCGGGGCAAAATGCAAAAGGGTATAGACACGCAGTAACCAACGATCGAAGTCTGTCTTACAGTCACGCCAAGCCAACATAAAGTCGTGGTTATCACTGAGATGAAATGTATTAAATCGTTGATTAAAGAAGATCTCAAAGTCAAAATCATTGATATCTATCTGTTCCGCGAGCTCTTCCCAATAACGCTCTTCGCCAGGCTGCATCTCAATCTGCCCAAAATCCAAATGCATTCCTCGAGTTAGAAATTCATAAGCGTTTTCGCACACCACATATTCAAATGCGTTGTCAGGCTGAGCATACCGTGCATTTTTCAGTATGGTACGTGATGTACAGACTATATCATGACGATCTTTGGGTTCTACCATCCAGTGGTTGACCCATTGTTTGACTGTCTGACAAAGCACATATTTCCGCTCCAACTCCTTTACTCCGTATGTCTTTGGAGTAAGTATCAGCTTATAAAGCCTTCCTTCACTTGTCGAACGATATTCCCAAATATGAATGTTGGGGTCGTTCTTCCACAAGTGTACCTTTCCCTGCATTCCGATGATAGGCACATAGATGCGCTGGTGTTGATTTTGCGCATTCTCGTTAGCTTCAATCAGTCGAATCGTCTGCAACAACGCGTCAAACTCCTTATATTTCTCGTTGTCGTAAAAACGCGTTATCTCTGAAAAGGGAGCAATCAGCATATCAGCTCCTCCGACTTGACCTACACAGTCCTTAAACAAAGAAGCCAAGTGCGAATAAGTAATCAACCGATCGTCTTCTTGTGCATGGAGCCATCGTCCGATGTTTTGTACGAAAATATTGTAATCACCACATTTTTGCACAAAACTATAGTAGTCCTCAAACTTCTCGAAGAGGACAAATCGCAACGGGTAGCGGTTACGCAGTGCGCTCTCCGCTCCCGTCCAATTCTTATCTTCCTGTATCTCTTGATAGAGAGCTTCAAGCGTATCGAAAGCCTTATACATAAGCGCAGAATCTAAGAGTTGAGAAAATCCAATACGGCTTCGTTACCCTCGTCACACAGACGATTCAAGAATCTCATTGCAGCATCATACGTGTGAAGCTTTCTCACACGATCCTTAGCCTGCATGCGTTTCTTCGCCAACTGCACAACACTACTGGGCTGCGTCGTTGGTTTATTACGGTCTTCGTTCAGATTATTATCAGGGGTATTCTCTGAATTGCTCTGAGGGAATGGCACCGGAGCAACGACCACTGAGGGAGGGTTCCCCTCTTTATTTTTTTTCAAAGACTGTTCCAGTCGCCAGTCCTTAGCCTTTCTGCTTACTTCTTCCTCACTCCAGTAGCCGACCGATGATTGTAAATTTTGCTTCAAATACGTGCGGAGTTCATCCACTTCTTCTTCCTGTAAACCGAGCAAATCTATCTGCATGAGGAACTCCTTAAAGCCTTCCGTAAAAGCTTCATCCACATTGAGGACATTCTTCATATCAAGCTCCAACTTGCTTATCAATTCCAGGGTATCCTTGACCAACGAAGGGTCACGAAGCTCCGTCTTTCCGCAGATTTCCACGATGTCATCGACCAATCGCTTCATTTCATCGTTAATGTAGATCACAATGGGCAAATTGTCAAAGGCACGTGAGGGGGCATACTTCAAAGCCCAGAGCGGGCAGTCCTTTTTAGCAAGGAACTCTGCCGTAATTGCGTAACGTGCATCCTTCAAGCTGGTTACGTCGTTATATGCATTGTCCTTACTGTTCAATTTAAAGAGACGTACCAGTGCCTTGCAGAGCTTTCCTTCCTCGGGAGTTTGAAACTTAAAGTTGAGTTTGCTGTTCGACTTACTATCATCCCAAACCTTAAAGAGCAACACAATATCGTCAATCAAGGCATTCTTATCACGCGGTTTACCCTGCATGTCGAATATTTTGTTAGCCCACGGACGCAAAGCGAAAGCCATCATGGCCATTGCACCATAGCTGGGATACAGGCCATAAGGAGGACGCGTCAGTTCTCTAAACTTCTCGTCTAAGTTAAATGCAACACTCTTATCCGCATGCTTAATAATGGTATTGACACGATCACAAAGGTTTTTAAACTGATCGTTTTCAGGAATCTCAGCCTTCCATTTCATATTATCGTCCAAGCAATCCTGTATCAAGTGTTTGAGCGGACGCATCTGGGCTGTCAGTCCTTCAATTTCTTCCTTGCTTTCCATAAAGAGGAAACTGCGGACAGCCTCTTTCGAGTTTTGTTGCTTCCAGAAAGTTGTAGCAGCCTTATTACGCAACTTTTCGCAAGCATCTGGACCGCTCGGGAATATAATCGGTGCTATCGAGACATTAATTATATTCGACAAATGACGCATAGAAATGGAGAGCGACTCTTTCTCGCCGTGGATAAAAATCAAGGCGTTGTTGCGCATCACTCTTTCTATCCACTCCTTAACCATTCCAACGGCATGATCACGGTGCACCGTCTGTTGGTCTGTAAATCCGTGACTTGAAGCACAGGCATAGTTCGCCTGATATTCTATAAAGCGCTCATAGTTGTCCTCTTTAAACGTTTCGTCACAGACTATGTAAACAATATACTTCAACCCTGGGTCAGTCGTATCGGCAGCGCAAGCCTCAGCAAATGAACGGAGTTTGAACAACTCTTGAGTGTTGCGTGACACCAAGAATGCGAAGAAAAGAGAACTACTCTTTGTGTCCCGTCTTCCGTTCTTGATCATGCTGCGAAGTTGACTGTCATTTTCGACATCCGAATAAAATTTGAAGTCAAAAGGACGTATCACCTTCTGCAATCCCTTCTTCTCAACGAGGGGCTTTGCCGTATCCGAGAAGTTTGCCACCTGATACGTGTGCTTGAACTGCACTTCCTTCATTTCCCGCTTCTTCTCTTCAATTTCCCCCGAAGGCAAAGCGGAGAACTGTACCGAATAAAGCCCTCCTGGAGCTCGCTGTATAATACCCTGTTCATTAAACCACGTCAAGACCTCTTCGACCTCTGCTTCATACTGAGTACCCGCAAAGAGAGCCTTGATGTTATCTTCCGAAGGGGTAACGAGGCCATTATTATTCTCAGCCGACACATTGTTAAAGGCATTGAGCAAAAGCGCCCCCTTAAACACAGCGAGGTGAGCAGCTCCTGCGTTAGCCACCTGCAGATGGTAAGAGTTGAAACGCTCTGTCACAGCACCGTAGTTAACGACATCATCTTGGAACACCTTCAGTACATAGTCCCAAAGGTAGTCCGCCGTAATTGTCTGACGGTTCTGGAAGATATTTTCATCATTCAAGAAATCGCGAATTGCATCATTCTGTCCCAGGAACTCAAACACGCTTCGACTGGATGAGCCAACCACCGTAGCATAGTGGGTAGCCAAATTGGCAGTACCAGGATGCAAAGGGAAAAGACTACAAAGATCATCCTTCGTAGCATTCACATCGTTACTCGTCTGCGTAAATACTTGGAGTAAGTTGGCATTGCGTTGGTAGAAGGACTTAAACATCTGTTCATGAAGCTCAGAGTCGACAACCTCAAACTTACGCGACATAATTTTAAAGGCTGATACCGACTCCATATTGTACTTCATACGGTGATAACGGCCATCTGTTTGCTTCATCTGGTCACCAATAATCGTCAAAGCCGAAGGGTGAGAGATGAGGAATACGTACGAATTATTTTCTTCGTTAGCAAACTTCTCTGCGACCTCCTGTAGCTCTTTCAGAACAGGCAGCCCCACATTGCTGGACATCACATCCGTAAATTCGTCCCATACAATCAACAGACCGTTATAATTCCCTGATTCAGCCAATTGGTTTTGCACCTCAATGAGCCACTGCTTGATATTCTCATTGTTCAAGCGAATATCCATTCTTGCCTCACGCAAAGTGTCAACAATGCGGTGATGCGTACCCAAGTCTCCACGGCGCAAGTTAGCAATGAGTTGCTCGCGCGTAGAAACGATAGATGAGAGCGCGTCATATTCCGAAATAAAGTGCTCCCAGATTTCGGCATTTTGCTCAATGTGTTTGATATAACTTTCAAACTCAGTCGGCACAGATACCTCTATGCCCACAGCTTCGAGCGTGCGCACCACTGCCTTTTGAAGTACCAAAGCAAGGTCGCAAGGGTCTGTCATAGCAGACAAACCATAGAGTTTGACAGTGAGCAAACGCTTTGATTCGCGCAATTGGTAAATAGCTTGGCGTATGCTATCAAACTTGCTATTACCGTACTCATAGTCTACCCATTTGCGAATGTCTTCTACTTTGTCACCCAATAAGTGACCGATTACTGCAACAGCATGGCTCTTACCCGTACCATAAGTACCATTGATCCAAAAAGATTTGTGGTTGTCAATATCATTTCCACGCACCGATTTCAACACTGTGCGCAGTACGTTATTAAACTGCTCGTTGGGGATAAAGGAAACCCATTCCCCCTGTTTTTCTTCTTCAATATTATAAGCAGCCTTGCCTCCGCGAAGCTGAATAATGTCATTGTAAATTGTTGCCATAATGATTGCGATAGTATAGGTCAGATGGTGGAGGGAGTCAAATAATATTCCACAATGCTTTGTTTCAAAAAATCTCGACTCTCTTTCTCTTGCAATAAGATCCAAAGTTCTTCGTCGAACTCTGCGTATAGCAGATGTTCGCGAAGATACTTGGCAGAAGGGGTATGCCACTTGTTAGATGTTTGCTTTACATCATGCCAATGCAAATGATAAAAATCTGCAGACCCCAAATGATAAAAGGGAACATGTATTGGGACGTAGCCAACCTCTTGATAATATTCAAAGAGTTCGTCATAAATACTACCGAGCAGTTCCATTTCAAAATGAAAATGGTTTTCTTTCAGCCAACCATATTCCACACAGTCAATAAGTGCCAACAACAAAAAGATTTTAGCATTCGATTTTCCAACGATTCCTTTTCCTCTTCTGATTGTCAGCAACTGATTCTTGTATAAGTTTACCAGTAATCTGTTCATTTCAAGAGTTGCTTCAGTGCAGACAATGGCGTCAAATCTTCACGCAATGTCACGTGATCTAAGCCCATAGTCAATTCAGCAATAAGCACTCTATCTGCGTCAGAAGACAGCGAACGAAGTGATTTCAGCAATTCATTTTTGCTCAATCCGAATTGGCGATATGCACCCTTCTCCTCTTCTAGACGATAAAGGTCAGATACACGGAACATATTCAATCCCGTATCTGCACCATATCTGTACATCGAATAAGCAACTGCTTCTATACTAAGATCTTGGTATGCTGTACGCATGAAATTCGTTCCCTTAGTATCTTGAGCTACAAGTTGCATAAATTCATCACCAATAGGAGAATATCTGAAGGTCTGAAGCAAAGCTTGGATAGCATATTTCACCGTGCTTTCAGTAAAAGTTGGACGGAAAAACTCCAATGCCATTTGATCCAAGTTCTTACGACTAAATTCTCTGTTGAATTCCACGGAACGGATATACCATCGCAACAACGGACTGTTGTATGTCAGATTAATATAAATCAGTTCCCACAACAAAGTATTAGACTCCTGATTGATTTCTACACAAAGCTCTCCGAACTCTGTAAGATTACCTTTTTCATCAATAATCTCCGCATCTTTAAGCCATGCTTTGAAACTTGGAACTTGCTTTACACCTAAGAGATTATCACTCCAGAAAGTATCGACATTAAGTAAGTATTGGTCAACCCAATCTTGATGAACGCCGAAGGTTCCATATTTTGAAATCTTCATATTTTTGGTCTTATTTTCTACTGGTTTGATTAAAGATTCTGCAACAATACAACCCACGTTATGGTATTCCAAACATTTATGACAATGAATGCATTTGGACGTATCTATATTGACTTCCGGATAAACAGAAAGTGCGCCTACGGGACACTCTAATTCACACGACTCACAATTGATGCAATAAGCCGCTTTATTGATTACGCGCCGTATGAGATACCGTAAGGATATATTGTTATCATCATACAATGTGAAGGTATAGTTCTTAGGGTCACTATCATATTTTACTTCAAATTGATAGATACTCCCGCCAAAGGAAAACTCTCCAGTCTTCTTATTTCCCTGTTCGTTGACCACGTATTTAGCCAATGCAGGCAACCATTTAAAGACATCCTTTTGCGAGGACCTTACTTTCGCTTTCCAAGTATTGGATGATGCCGATACTTCTAAAGAAGTCGGAAAATCAGAATACATTCCACTACCGCGCATTTTCCACTTTCGTTCGGCGATATATTCTTTCTTATTGGGAATACATCTTTCCTTGACAGATTTTTCCAATCTTGACAAAAACGGCTGTAAGTTTTCTTTATAGCACTCATTGACTATCATATCGTCCCACGGCGAACCAAAAGGACACAAGATGCAACCAACACGAGGCTTACCTACTCTATAAGCGTCATTGATACTTAGCTCGTGACGGAATAGATAAAGAAATACTTCCGTTGTGTTCCATCTTAATATTGGGCGCGCATTGATAACAAAGCGATGCTTCACGCCTTTACCGATACGTTCATAATCACTACGTTTGAATGATTCCTCAGCACGAACCCCTTCAAACGCTACGAACTTCTGATTATAATCTTTTCCCTTAAGCAATGCCCGATACAGCGGAGCCGTTTTCATCACCGAGCAACACCAACGATGATTATCACTGGGGGTTCCTATCTTATCCCAATAGTTGAGTACAGATTCATGGTTACGTGCAGTATGGAAACGAAGGGCAGGAAAACGCTCGTGATAGTGCGCTTGAACTTCTTTATAAAGTTGCAAGGAAGGAGGAAGTTCATACCCTGTGTCGCTATAAATCACTTCAAAGTCTGTAGGAGGTATGGCGCGTGTACAGAGGTCAAGCACTACCTGTGAATCCTTCCCACCCGAAAAAGAAGCGATAAAACGATCGATTTTGGTGGCAAGCAACGGACGCTTACCATCTTGCTGTGCGCTTTCAGCAGGCATAATATCAAAGGAGTCACAATCCTGTTTGACAATGGCCATCTTCTTATGTGTAGACTTCTCTACACGCTGTACCATGGCTTCAAAATCCATTTGATTAGCCTTTGCCTTGGCGTAAGTGCGGTTTACCCCCGTATAAGTAATGTAAGTATCGCGAATAAACTCGATAGCCTCATTCTCCAATACAAACATCAAGTCGGAAGTCTTGCGAAGCATCGCAGCGATATCAACTGGCTTCAAACGACAAGGCACCACACCTACACAAAACTCCAATGTAGGTTTAGTGTAAATCGTTGCACCTTTGGCGTCAAATAAATGCTCACCGCGATAATAATACTGCTTATTGATAGCCCACATCAAGGGCGCTTCTTGACGAGGATAACTCCAACCGAATTTATCTAACCCCAACAAATCCAGTTCCTCATGAAACACAGGACGAGGGGAAATACCAAGCGTGCCTTCCACGATATTCGGATGGAGTAATACACCGCCCGTTTCTTTATCCCACGTTATCTTGTACACTTAGAACCTACCTTCTTGAGCCGACAGCGTCCCAGCTTCGGTACATAACAATATAAATAGTTACATCTCTATAAAAAGAAAAACGTGGGACTCATGCCTGCCCATCTCGCGCGTCCAGGCCTTCGCATTGCCTCATTCGTCGAGAAGGACAATGCTGATAACCCACGCTAATTTATATAATTCGCCCTACGTGAATATGCCATACGGGTACAATGTACCCATACGGCAATTCACGGTGGGGCTATAATATATACCCAACGTGAGCATTCATCATTGTCTTATTCTTAAACGAATGGGTCTTAAGTTGCGAAGTTAGGACGCGCCAAGAATAAGCGTTAGACAAACGCTCTTTCTAAAGAGATACCTTCCCCAAAAATCTACCAATATGGTAGAGTGAGAAGATGGTGGCGCAAATATACACATTTTTTTATGTGCTACTTGTTTATTTATTAGTTTTACTAAGCATATCCTACAATTTTCTTTTCTACTCTCACCCCATGCCCCACACGGAATGAGTAGAAAGAGTAAGAAAACGGAGAAAACAGGGAGAAAAAGGAGAATATAAGGGCTAATTTCAATAGAAATGCACTTTTTTCTTAGAAAAATCAGCCGTTCGCTTGGTTCATTACAAAATAATGCATACTTTTGCGCCCGCAATTCGGGATGTAGCTCAGTCCGGTTAGAGTACGCGTCTGGGGGGCGTGTGGTCGCTGGTTCGAATCCAGTCATCCCGACTTTCTGCTAAGAAGGCAGCAAACTTTTGTAGTTTGCTGCCTTCTTTCGTTGCTGCCAATAACGAGGGACAGATGGCTGACCAACTGGACGATGGGAGGTGGGGCCTAAACAAGAAACGAATGATGCGTACAACGACGCAAACGGTTATTCACTGCAGATGAAAGGAGATTTGCAAACTTTGCGGAAGTGCTTTGCAATGGCTGCAATACCCATGCCCAAAGTCGCGAAACCGCATTGTAAAAGTGCAATGCACATTTACAATGGCGCGGAAGCTCATTGCAGGAGTGCAACGCACATTTCCAAAGGCGCGAGCGTCTTCCTTCGTGGCGAAATACCCTGAAAGGCGGCACGAAAGGGTGGTGCGCCCTACACCGCCTGTTTTTTCCCCACCCCGAAAGCATAAGGTTAGAAAACGCTCTGTAATTGAAAAAAAGCAAGGGTACAAAAAAGCGGACAGAGAAATCCCGTGAGGGATACTCCGTCCGCTTTCGATATATATAAAGGTTGATCTTCCGTGTGGAAGTTAAGGTGAGGGCACGATAGGGTGCGGGGCGGCAAACTGCGAATTACTTTGCTGCAGTCTGCTGAGCGGGACACTGCTTGTTGCAGTTGCGCTGGCACGCCTTTGCACGCTTGTGCTTACGCTGCGGGGCACAAGCATTGCCCTTACCGCAATATTGCTTACAAGATGCGGCATGACATTTGCCTCCCTTACCATACTTACCCGGCTGGCCCTGACGGTTTCCACCGAAGAGCACGAGGAGTTGCTGGGGGTTGAGTTGCTTGCTGAACTGCTTGTAGTAGGAGCGGCGGATGGCGACACGCTTTTCGTCGTTTGCCAGACGTGTTTCGACGAGTTGCTGAGCCTCTACGTCGCTCAGACGAGCCTGACGGGGCTTCTGCTGACGAAGGGGACAGTTGCGGCGAAGCCCCTGAAGGGTGTCTTGATAAGCTACGTAGAGAGGGACAAACCAACGCTGGGTCTTGTCATCGAGCTGCAGGCGGGCAGCCATGCGGTTGGCACGGACAGTCTGACGTTCTACACAGGTGGTGGCTGCCTTCGGAGCCTTATCATTGGCTTGTTGAGCCTGTGCACTGGCACCTGACAGGAGGGCGCAGAGCGCGATTACGAGATATTTCTTCATAATTGTCTTTGCTTTAATAGATGAGTGGGAAGGGATGGATTGAGAGAAAAAAGGGAGGAGGGATGGAGTCAGGGCACTACATACCCCGGGGTAGTAAGAGGGCCGTTATCGACGAAGCGGGGTGTTCGGGCAGCTGCTTCCGAACTCCGTAGTACGACGACAGACGGCTGATTCCTGTTCCGCGACCCCTTCCCAAGTGATTGGCTGCGCCCGTGCCGCGGTGCGGAAGGGCGATCGCCTTTTGCGGAAAACATGTATAGGACGGCGAAGGGGAAAGATGGTTTAATGAAGGGGGGGGTAAAAAATTGAGTCATGTCCTGCAGGACATGACTCAATCAAGCATATTGCAAATATTGTAAGAATGGGATAGAGATGAAGATTGCGGCAAGAAAAGGGGAAAAGCGCAACACCACCATCACTTATTCGAAGTAGAAGGAGAGAACCACCATGCCGAGGGTGGCACGGTCTACGCTCTCGGTAAAAATCAGCTGTTTGCGGTCTGTAAGATCCTTGCGGTTCTTCTGAAGGATGTTATTCAGTCCGAAACAGAACTTCAGTTCGGGAATAAACTTGAAGAAGGGAAGGTAAAGGTCACATCCCAATCCAGCCTCTACCATTACGGTGAAGGGCTTCGCCTTGAGTTTAGACTGCTTTCCTGTCGTGAGGTCGTACATCGGGGCTACGCCGGCAATGACATAGGGACGGTAATTATTGAAACGGGGTCCACTGATTTTGAAATCTACCGGAATACCGATGTAACAGGACTTCATATCCTGGAATTCGTCTTCACCCGTCGCAAGGTTACGGAAACTGAGGTGCTTGGAACCGAAATGCAGGGAAGGAAGCACACGAAGAGCGAGGTACTTGTTCATTTTCCATTCGCCCAAAACGCCTACAGAGAATCCGAAATTGGTGCGATCGGTCGAGGCGACCCATTGTTGCCCAGTGGCGGGGTCGATATAGCCGTTGTTTTCTAGTTTCAAACTTTGGTCGTGACCACCCACAAAAAAGCCGTAGTGAAACCGCCGTTCGTCAATGAAGGGCTTATTTTGTACACGCCGCTGTTGCGCTCCGAGGGTCAGGAGCACAGACCAAAATAAGAGGGTAAAAATAAGACAACGACGCATAACTTTAGATTGAATATTATCGGAAATTCCTGTGAAACAGGCAGTCAACGTACAAACGCGTGCTTCGGGATTTTATTGTTTTCTAAAGGAAAAAAGCGGGGCGGTTAGTTCCTTTGAAGAAAATATGTAACTTTGCCGCGTTTTCTGTCTGCCGATTGTACCCTCTCCAGGGGCGAAAAAGCAGAAAGGAAACAAGGACAATAACTCACTCTCAACAATTTTAAATTCTACAATTATGGCTTACGTAATTAGTGACGATTGCATCGCTTGCGGTACTTGCATCGATGAATGCCCTGCTGGCGCTATCTCTGAAGGCGAAAAGTATTCAATTGACCCCAGCGTTTGTCTGGACTGCGGTACTTGCGCTGATGTTTGCCCCTCTGGTGCAATCTCTGCAGGTGAATAATCGCCCCCACTTAACTCAAACAAAAAACTGCCGCCCACTGTTTCACTACAGTTGGGTGGCAGTTTTCGTTTAGAGAAAGGGAGGTTATGGGGTAGGTGACTGAACAAAATAGCGACTTATCGAGATATTGACTTGTTGCAGAAAAGAGTCTGAGGACTGCCGCGCAAAAAGTCAATCAATCGATAAGTCGTTATTTTTAATTTTAAATGGCTGGCTCACAGCCCTTACACACTCCTGTCCTACCTTACGGCCTTCGGTCGCAACGCCACAAGGGGGATGAGCATTTCCTCCATAGAGATGCCGCCGTGCTGAAAGGTATCCTTATAATACTGCACATAATGGTTGTAATTATTAGGATAGGCAAAGAAGCGGGCACCCGTGGCAAAGATGTAGGCGGTCGAAAGGTTCGGCTGCGGGAGCTGAAGGGCTCGCGGATGGCGAACTTCATAGACCTCCTTGGCATTGTAGGAAAGATTCTTTCCCATCTTATAGCGCAGGTTGGTGTTGACATTGCGGTCGCCTACGACCTTTGAGGGCGTATCGACACGAATGCTGCCGTGGTCGGTCGTTACGAGCAGGTCGTAATCGAGAGATGCCAAACGGCGGAAGAGTTCCTTGATAGGCGTATGGCGGAACCAGGAAAGCGTGATGCTGCGGTAGGCCGACTCGTTGCCTGCCAGTTCGCGCACCATGCGACTCTCGGTACGGGCGTGGCTCAAGATGTCGATAAAGTTAATCACAAGGACATTGAGCGGAGCACGCAAGGTAGCCAATTGGGTGAGGAGTTTGTCAACCTGGGTTGAATCGTTGATTTTGTTGTACGTAAACTCTTCGCGACGGCGGTAACGCTCCATTTGACAGCGAATGAGCATTTCCTCGTTGAGGTTCTTGCCTTCGTCTTCTTCTTCGTCCACCCAAAGTTCGGGATACATCTCCTTGATTTGCAAGGGCATGAGTCCGGCAAAGATGGCATTGCGGGCATACTGCGTTGCGGTGGGCAAAATGCTGTAATACAAGTCTTCGTCGATGTCGAAATCCTCCGCAAGTTCCTGGGAAATGGCTCGCCACTGGTCGAAACGCAGGTTGTCAAGCACCAAGAGGAAGACCTTGCGCCCCTGGCTCAAACGGGGAAATACGCAACGCTTGAACACATCGGGACTCATCAGGGGGCGGTGTTCGACATCGGTAACCCAGTCTTCGTAGTTTTGCTTGACAAACTTCGCAAAGGTTTGGTTTGCCTCCTCTTTCTGCATCTGAAGCATCTCGTTCATGTTGCTGTCTGCCTCAGAGAGTTGGAGTTCCCAGTAGACCAACTTTTTATAGAGTTCTTTCCATTCCTCCGGCGAGAGTTGTTCACTCATCTGCATACTCAGTTGGGCAAACTCCTGGCGGTAGCCTGTCTGCGTCACTTCCTGCACGATTTCGCGCTGGTGAATGTTCTTTTTCAGTGTCAGCAATACCTGGCTCGGATTGACGGGCTTAATCAGGTAGTCTGCAATCTTCGACCCGATGGCTTGGTCCATCAAGTCTTCCTCTTCGTTTTTAGTCACCATCACCACGGGCACAGCGGGCACGATTTCCTTTAGTCGTGTGAGCGTTTCGAGGCCCGAGAGTCCCGGCATGTTTTCGTCGAGCAAGATGAGGTCAAAACGTTGTTCGTGACAGAGATCTATCGCGTCGGGACCGTTGGTCGCAGTGACCACGTCGTAATCCTTCTTCTGCAAGAAGAGGATGTGGGGCTTGAGCATTTCTATCTCATCGTCCACCCAAAGAAGTCGAGCTGTCATGTTGTGAAGGCAAGTTTAGAATGGGGATTAGAATATTACAGGGTTAGAGGCTGTGAAGGGAAGGGACCTCGTAAGGTTGCGAAGTAAGAAGGAATAAGAGCACGAGATAGAGCGGGACAGATAGTAAATCAGATTCAATGAGGGCGTACACCCTTGAGGACACCCCATGCTGATCAAACCCTGTCGCTTCATTGAAAAGCCGACATTTCGAAGAATCAGGTTCTTGACTTTTCGAAATGTCGGACTGCCGAATACTCCTAAGGAGTGCTCACGGGGAATCATCGTCCCCTCTCCGTTACAGCTCGTAGCCCCATTGCTTGAGCACGTCGCCCCAATGTTCTTCGACAAGGTGGCGGGTACGGTCAGCGTATTTGTATTTGTTCTTTTTGTAACCGCGCTTCGCGCCCACATATTGCTCGATGGCTGTGCGGGCTTCTTCCCAACCCGGAAGCGAAAGGGTGCGGTAGATTTTCTCTGTCATGCCGAGGGCATCGGCTTCGAAGTCTTCAAACTTCACCTCGATGAGGTTGCCTTCGGGAATGAGGTGCTTATCAGCCTCATAGCGGTCGTGCAACTTCTTATAGACGGTGAGAATGTTCTTCTCCATTTCTTCGTCGCTGAACTCTTCGAGCTTGAGCGGCTGAATGGTGTTGGTAAAGAAGGAACGGGTAGACTCGAACACGGTATAGGGATTGCGCATGAGGTAGATGAACTTCGCATTGGGGAACATCTTGACCAACTCGCGCACACGACCTGTGTGGGGCGGATTCTTAGACAAGAACTGTTCGCCACCGGTATTCCACAACGAGATTTTAATAAGCTTGCGGAAGGTTTCCTCCCATACAGAAAGCTCCTTCTCGTTGATTTTTTCGAAGAGCAGGTACTTATCGCAATACTCCATCATGTACTTCGGGAAGAACCAGAAGTTGTAATAGGTGTAGGGACACATATTGGAGAGGGCAAATTCCTCCTCTTGGGGAAGGTCTACTGCCAATTCCATGTTGTCGGTCGGACGCTTGTCGGGCATGAGCCAAGACATGTTCTTCTTGAAAAACGGCTGGCCAAACATCATCAGGTGGGGGAAAACCGTCTGATAGGTGGTGCAATAACCAAAGCGTTTGTCACAAGAGAGAACATTGTGAACGAAGGTCGTACCCGAACGCCAATGACCGAGGATAAAGACGGGGTCGTGCTGGAGCGGCTGGTCGGCAAGGAGCTTCTTGTAGCGGTTTTCCTGCAACGGGGCAAGGGTGGCGAGCAAACGACACACCGCTTTGGTCAGGCGGTATTTGCCTTTCCACTTGGCATCGACGGTACGACCACCAGTAAGTTTCTTAAACGTGTTCCAATCGGCACCGACGAGGGTATTTATCGGGAGTTTGTTGAATTCTAAAAGACCCATGGTTGAAGTTTAGTGGTAATAATGTATTTGATTGTGTGGGCGCAAAGGTACGACTTTTTGATTATTGCCATCGGTCGCAGTGTGTGCAACCGCACCTGCGGATGAGGAAGTTTTCTACCTGAGACGAAACGAAAGAAAGGCTGAACTGGACTTTCGGAAACGGAAAAAGCGAGGGGAGCCAGCAGAGCACGGGAAAAAAACGAAGGAAAGGAGGGGGCGAATAGCCACGGAAGGGGAATATACTGCCAGAAGGTTGTAATTTTGCAGACTGATTATGTGGTGAGAATGAACACACGCCCGGGCCTTACTCGGCGAGAACTCACCCCCACACTTATTTTTTATAGCTTCACACTCATGCGTACCCCTACAGCCAATCGCTTTACGACCTTTACGGTCAAGACTGCGATGCCTCTCCTGGATTATATCGAACAAGCCCTCGACGGCATCAGCCGTACCCGTGCCAAAGCCATCCTCAGCGGAGGCGGTGTGCGGGTGAACCGCAAAAATATCCGCCAGTTTGACCTGGCATTACAACCGGGCGACCGGGTGGAAATATCTAAACGCAAGCCCAAAGGCGAATTGCGCTCGAAGTTTGTCAAGATTGTCTACGAGGATGCCCACTTGGTCGTTGTGGAAAAGTCAATCGGTATTCTCTCGATGGCTTCTGCCCACCACCAATTCAGTGTCAAGAAGGTATTGGACGACTATTTCCACCAGACCCACCAGAAGTGCACCGCCCACGTGGTGCACCGCTTGGACCGCGACACCTCGGGACTCTTGGTCTATGCCAAGACGATTGAGGCGGAACAGATTTTGGAACACAACTGGCGCGACATTGTAACGGATCGCCGCTACATGGCTCTGGTTTCGGGCGTCATGGAACAGGACCAAGGTACGGTGCAAAGCTGGCTGAAGGACAACAAGGCTTACTTCACCTATTCCTCGCCGGTAGATAACGGTGGAAAATTTGCGGTGACGCACTTCCGCGTAATGCGTCGCAGCGAAACGCACTCTTTGGTAGAACTGAAACTGGAAACGGGACGTAAAAACCAAATCCGCGTACACATGCAGGACTTGGGACACCCCGTCTGTGGTGATATTAAATATGGTAACGGCGATGATCCCATCGGCCGTTTGGCCTTGCATGCCTACCGCCTCAACTTCTACCACCCGATTACCCGCGAGCTGATGCAGTTTGAAACGGATGTACCCCGAAAGTTCCGTATTTAAAGAAATGCTGTCGAGAAAGCTTGAAGACTGTTAGCAATAGAACGAAAGGGGTTAATACGACCAACCCTTTCGTTCTATCAATTTTAGAGCAAACGACTTCATCCCACAAGGCTACCTCAAAACAACGGCATCACTGCTAACAGCATCACCGCTACACAAGCATCACTCTGCCCCCTAATAACCTCCATCCAAGCATGTTCGTCTCCGTCCTTCTCCCACTTGCCCTGCCGGGCAGCTTCACGTACATTCTGCCTCCCGCATTGGCAGGCCGAGTGACCGTGGGTACCCGCGTCATTGTACAATTTGGAGCACGACGCTACTACACAGCACTGGTGATTGCCCTGCATGAGGAGAATCCGCAACCAGGTGTCAAACTAAAAGAGGTGACGGACTTGGTTGATGCACAACCCATCGTACTGCCCAAACAGTTGGAACTGTGGAAGTGGATGGCACAATATTATATGTGTACGGCGGGAGAACTGATGAAAGCGGCACTGCCCTCGGGATTGAAACTCGAAAGCGAAACCCTGCTGGCACGCAATGAGGAATACGACTGCGACACACAGCCGCTGACTGAACGCGAAACGCAAATCTACCACGCACTGACGGCTGACAAAGGCACGAAACTCCAGGCTTTGGAAAAAGAACTCGGCACGGGCAGCTTGTTGCAGACGGTAAAACACTTGGTAGACATCGGGGCGGTCACTGTGCGCGAATCGCTCACCCAGGGATTTAAGCCTCGCAAACAGCAATATGTACGTTTGACAGCGACCTGTCAGACTGAAACGTCACTGCACCTCCTGCTTGACCGGTTGCGACAAGCTCCGCGCCAAGAGGCACTGTTGTTGCGCTACCTGGAGCTGTCGAAAGCGGCAGCGGCTCTGACACTGCACAATCCGCAACTCATCAAGGAGGTTGCGCGGGCAGAACTCTGCGAAGAAACACAAGACACGGCGGCACTGGCGGCTCTGCGAAAGCGCGGCGTGTTGGAGATTTATGAGGTAGAGACGCAACGGTTGAAAACCTTCTCGGCAGAAGCGCTCGTGGCGCGCAAACGCTTAGCGGCACGCCAACAACAAGCGCACGACGACATTGTCAACCATTTCAAGGAAAAAGAGGTCTGCCTGCTCCACGGTGTAACGTCGAGCGGAAAGACGGAAGTGTATATTGCCCTCATCGAAGAGATGTTGGCACAAGGCAAACAGGTGCTTTACCTGGTGCCTGAAATCGCACTGACTACGCAACTGACTACGCGTCTGGGGCGCGTCTTCGGTTCGCGCATGGGCGTATATCACTCGAAATTTCCGGATGCCGAACGTGTGGAACTCTGGCAACACCAACTTTCGGACCATCCCTTTCCGCTGATTCTCGGCGTACGTTCTTCCATTTTCCTACCGTTCCAAAACCTCGGATTGGTCATTGTGGACGAGGAACACGAAACGAGCTACAAACAGCAAGACCCTGCTCCGCGTTACAACGGACGCGACACCGCACTGGTACTGGCCCGCCAACAGGGAGCAAAGGTGTTACTCGGCACGGCAACCCCTTCACTGGAATCGTACCACCACGCACAAACGGGAAAATATGCTCTGGTAGAAATGCTGACCCGCTACGGCGAAGTAGAAATGCCTGAAATCGTAGTGGAGGACGTCAAGGAGTTGCGACGCAAGAAGCTGATGAAATCGCCCTTCTCGCCCCACCTGACGGAAAGGGTGCGCGCTGCCCTGGCTAACCACGAACAGGCCATTCTCTTCCAGAACCGACGGGGCTATGCACCCGTATTGGAGTGTCGCACCTGTGGCTGGACACCCCGTTGCACCCGTTGCGACGTGAGTCTGACGTACCACCAGCGCATGAACAAACTGGTCTGCCACTATTGTGGTACGGCCTATGACGTGCCGCGCCAGTGTCCGAACTGTGGGGACACGGAACTACGGGATATCGGTTACGGTACGGAAAAAATCGAAGCAGAGGCACGAACGGTCTTTCCCGAAGCGCATACCGAACGAATGGACTTGGACACAACGCGTTCGCGTACGGCTTACGAAGAGATTATTCGGCGCTTTCAGCAAGGAGAAACGAACTTGCTGATTGGGACGCAGATGGTGACGAAGGGATTAGACTTTGACCACGTCAGTGTAGTGGGCATTCTGCATGCAGATCAAATGCTCAACATTCCGGACTTCCGAGCCTACGAGCGGGCCTATCAGATGATGTCGCAGGTGGCAGGACGCGCGGGCAGACGCGGTAAACGCGGTCTGGTGATTCTGCAGACTCGGCAACCCGACACACCCGTTATCAGTCAAATCGTTCGCGGAGATTACCTCAGTATGTATCGCGAACAGATGGAGGAGCGCACGCTCTTTCACTTCCCTCCGGCCTACCGGCTGATCTATATCTACTTAAAGCACCGCAACGAACAGGTGGTGGCGCATGCCGCCGAACAGCTGGCGACCCTACTTCGTCCGCATTTCGGCACGGACCTCTTGGGGCCCGACCGCCCCGTGGTAAGCCGCGTGCAACTACTGCATATCCGCAAACTCCTGGTCAAGATTGCCCCCACGCTTCCAACCTCGGGCGTACGCCGCACGCTGTGGACGGCACGCGAACTGCTCGTGAAACAGGAGGCATACAAAGGACTGGTCTGTTATTTTGATGTAGACCCATAAGAAAAACGAAGAAGCGAAGGGGGAAATAACTCGAGGGTAAGACGACAGAAGTCTTCTGTTACAAAGATTTACATGCCCAATTATTTGTTTGAATCGAATATTAGAAATACCTTTGAAGCGCAAATTAGAGTATTCTCCTTTCAAAAAAACATTCCTTCAAAATAAGTAGAATATTCTAAGGAAAGGTTACACTATCGTAGGCAATTCGTAAGGGATTTATCCCTATTGAAAATAGTGGGACGGCTCTCCTTTCCTAACAAAATAATGAACACATCTGCGTCCCGTCTTGCAGAATAATTATCAATGAACAGACTCCGTCTGATTCATCGGTTTTTGTTTTAGCATGATGCCTACTTTTTTTATCTCCACTCCCAATTTATTGGTGGTTTGCCTTAGTTGCAACCCTTGTATATTAACTTCCATAAGTCAAAAGCTTATGGAAGTATACTCGTATACTTATTTTCCCCCTTAAATAACCTTTGACGGATACTATCGCTCTTGAGATGCTTTTTTGAAAATTTCAAGACAATCATACCTCCAACAAACATCGTAAGCCCGTGAACGGGCAAACTGTAAATCGTATATTATTCAACTAAAAACTACCCAAAATGAAAAACAAGCTGATTTCCCTGCTAATGCTTGCTATCTTACCATTGGCAGCATTGGCCGCAGACGTAAAAGTCATTCTTTCGGGGTTGGCAACAGGTGACAAGGTTATGCTCAGCATCGCTTCTGGAAGTTACCTCGCGACCATTCAAGCAACGGAGAACGGTACGTTTACATTCGTCAATGTACCGGAAGGAAAACACAGCGTAAAAGCTGAAGCCACGGGCTACAACGTGATGAAAGCGCTGACCGTGGAAGTTAAAAACAACAGTGTAGTGCCGTCACAGCCGCTGAAAATCGCCGTTACCAAGATGAGCGAAAATCCCGACTCGTGGAATTTTGAATGGAAGGAAGACGGCAGCCCATCGGGGTACACCACCACTGCACACAAGAATGAACCGGCTGAGATTGAATTCCTCGGCAAAATGATTGTGCCTGCTGATGTTCCGTCGTTCTCCATCTTGAAAGAGAAATACAACATCGTACTGGCAAACGACGAAAAACCTTGGTCACAGGAATACGCCTACCGAATGGTGGAGACAATGAAAACGCTTCCGCTGTACCATGAGAAATATCCCAAATTGAAGCCGGCAAAATTCAGCCTTACTGCCGAACATCTTGCCGATGACATTTCTGTGGTAAATGTAGAAGGTGGTTGCGAAGTGCGCATTTCAGAAGATGCTTTCTATTATGCCAACCCTTTCCTTGTAGACCTGGACGGAAAGCGCGGACGCCTGTTCTCCAAACGGTTGCACCATGCTCTTACCAACTACATGACCGACTTTGGACGCAACATCTCCAATGTCAATGACATCCTCAGCGAACGCTTCGGTTGCTCCATTATCAACATCGATTACACCGAGTTGACCCAAGCTACGACCCAAGAAGATGCGGCTTGTTTCCAACAATTCAAGCCAGCAGAACTGGTGAGCATCATCAATATGTTTGAGGAGTTTCCGGAAGGATTCCGCAAAGTACCCCATCTGAAGTACTTGATACGCCGTCAGAACGGACACGACCATCCGCTTTACCCAGAAGCGGCTGCTGTGGCATGGCCTACGCTTGAGAACGGCTACATTGAGTTTATGGAAAAAGCATTTGGAGGAAATAGTCAGGAACTGGCTACCCAAAGACTTATCCTGCATGAGAAGACGCACTTCCTTTGGCAACACGTATTCTCGGAAGAAATCAAAGCAGAATGGATTAAGCTGGGTGGATGGTATAAAGATCCCAATCAGCCAAGTGGGTGGTCAACAACGAAAACTACGGAGTTCGTGTCGGCATACGCACATGCGAAAAATCCTGACGAAGACATGGCGGAGTCGGTAGCAGACTATGTCAAAAATCCCGCCATTCTCATGTCGCGCTCTATCGGGAAATATGAATTCATACGCGACCGCATCATGCACGGTGTACGCTACATCACCACCGTACCTGACCACTTATCGTTCGAAGTGCTCAATCTTTGGCCGGACTATGACTTCCCTGGCAAGATTAAACGTGCAAGCATCACCGTAGACGGCAAACCGGAAGAAGACAAGTTGCTGACTATGGAAATCGAGCTGAACGACATGCCCAACATCGAAGACGGAGCATCCCATGCGTATACCCGAATCACTTCGCCGAAATTCCTCGATAACGGAGAAACAAAAACACAGTTTTATGATATTCATATGAATCCTGTAGAGGGCAGCAACCATATTTTAAGAGGTACCGCTCTCATTTCCAAGTACTCCAAGGCTGGGCATTGGACAGCAGGTGACATCACCACAGAGGATTTACAGGGTAACCAGCGCCATGAAGGCCATAACGACTGCGTGACGGACTTCTTTATCAACAACCCGATGGAGGACTTGCATGCGGCTCAATATGAAAGTGGAAGCTTGAACTACGAAATCACTGATACCATTCTGGAAGGAAGACAATGCCAGAATCTGAAAATTACCTGTAAAGTAAAAGACGAAGTGGGAATCCGAAGTGTTCAAGCAAGAGTCGCTTCTGATGCTGCAGGATTCAGCCAAAGCGTTGATTATTATGGGAAATATAACCCTAAAACTCAAGTGGCTGAATTTAAATTCCCGATCAAGGAGTTCCTTCCTACTGCCAACTACTATGTATCTGGACTTTTTATTGAAGATTTTGCAGGAACAAATACATCTATTTGGTTCTCCGAATCTCCTCAACATGAGCCTGTAAAGAAAATCTTTATCCAGACTTCGAACCCAGATACGGTGCATGCAGAAATCGACCTCAATAGAATCTACGTTTATGCGGAACCGACTCATCCCGAAGCACCAGACGGAGAGACCAAGGTGACGGTCAACTTCTATGCACGCGACAATATTTCTGGACTTGGAACGTGCCAATATTACTTTATCGACCCACAAGGGGTTAGACATGGTAATTATTATTACTATCACAAGAATTGGAATACCGAATTCTTTGATGGCGACCCAACGGTTTGGGAGCATTATCAAATCGTGCATATTCTGCCGAGAGGCTCTGTGCCAGGACGCTGGGGATTGGCAAGCCTCAATGTCAGAGATAAGGCCTTCAACGAATATGTCTATAATTTCTTGGAAACATTGATATTCGAACCAGACACAGACCTGTCGAAATATGAATTGTTTGCTGATATGACCGACTCCCAATGGCTTTCCATCAGTCTTGCTTCGGATAGCGGCAGCCATTTCGGATTTAAATATAGAATTATCCATGAGCAAAGCGGAAAGGAAATCTCCGGTATCGCAACGGGTAACAGCTCTGTGGAAAACCGCAGCAAGCGAGGATTTACCAATGCACAAACGGCAAGGATAGATGTTTCGTCACTCCCTGACGGCGAACTGGTAGTCATAGCCAATGTGCTCGATGAAAACGGAAAGATAGAGACCGCAAAGTCTGCCAAAGTGACCAAAAAGCCTACCGAATGTGTGGTTTCAATCTCCTCGGATCGCTATACGACCTTTGTGCCTCCAGTAGATGTTGCTACGACCGAAAAGGTTACGGCCTATACCGTCAAGGTTGGCACCAATCGTCTGTTCCTCACCGCTCTTCCCACTGGCACGACTATTCCTGCTGGCAACGCAGTTGTTCTCAAAGCCGCAACCGCAGGAGAGTATCGTCTGCCCGCAGTAACTGAATCGCAGGCTTTGCAAAACAACGACCTGCTCGTCACGACCGAGAGCCTCACAGCCGATGGTACTCAATATGTTTTCGGCAAGCATAACCTGTCAGGCAAGATGGGCTTCGAACAGGTTTCAGAAGCCACGACCATTCCAGCGGGCAAAGTTTACCTCAAGATTTCATCCCAACAGGCAAACGAGATTAAGTTCTTCTTCCTCGATGATGAGATACCTTCCCAACCGACCCGTCCCATGAATATTACAACGGGATATTACCTGCTCAAGCAAGTAAATGACAAGCCCAATTGCGCAGGTGGACAAAGAGGTGTCGGATTTATTAAATACGAACAGGAAAAGATCGGTACGAAGGTAACTTCTGTCGATACAGAAGCTACGCCCAATGCTTCCAACTACATTTGGTACGTAGAAGTCAAGGATAATCAAAATATCACCATTTCTACGACAGCGAAGGTGGCTTCATGGAATTTGCCGAGTAAGGCAACGGGCGAACAACCGCTGGTTGCTTACGACCTGCGAACGGAGTTGGTGCGCGTCACCGACAAGCCGGAACAGTTAGGCAATGCTACCACTGAAGCACCTAAGGAAAACGCTTGCTTCCTCACCAATACGCAAAAGGACTCTTATGTACACTTTAGTGGCGATTATTTGGGAAGCTGGACAAATTCGGGAGTAGACTCCACCTTCATGATACAGTTTTATTCACTGGATGAAGGCACTATGCTCTCCATAGCCAAGCAAGGTCTGACGAAAGCCATCAATGAAGCCGAATCCAAAAAGGATTTAATTGGTAGTGAACTGGGACAATATTCACAGCCCCAAGGTACATCCGATATCCAAACCTTGATAACCCATGCCCAAGAGGCACTGGAAAAGGGTGATGTAGCAGCAATGTCAGAAGCTACAGCTGAACTTCAGAAGGTAATAAGTGGCCTGATTTACAACCAACCCGTTGTGGGTCACTTCTATGCTTTCAAGGGTAAGGTCAGCCACCATTATATTGACGGCACCACAATGCAAGCCAAGGTGAAGACTACAGCCAAAGAAGGTGAGAACTTCAAGGCAGGCCAGGTATTCTACCTGAACACGGAGAATAAGCTCCTAAACTACGCTCAGGGTTACCACTTAAGCGATACACATACGCTTCAGACAACGGGTGTAGCCAATAAGTGGACTTTCAGTGCTTCACAAGGCGGACACGATGGTCACTATGTAATCATGTCTGACTTTACGGACGGTAAGTACCTGTCTGACAATGGCAGCGAAGACAATACATTCTGTGACCGCAGCGATAACTATAAGAAGGATAGTTGCGACTGGCTTATCGAAGAAGTCACCAGTCTGCCTGTGACGGTTTCAAATGCAGGTTGGGCTACGCTCTATGCACCTGTACCTTTGACAATCCCGAGTGAGGTAAAGGTATACACGGGTAAGGTGAGTGGCAAGAAGTTAATTCTCTCACCCGTTCAAACCACGATTCCTGCTCATACCCCGGTACTAATTGAAGCTACAGCCAATACGTATCAGTTTACGATAGATTACGAGGCGGTTGAAATTGCTGCAATAGACCAAAGTCTCGACGGCACCATTGAAACGAAAGTAACGCCTACAGACAAGAAAGTCTTTACGTTGCAGAAACTTGAAGACGCACTCGGTTTCTTCAAATACACAGGCACGAATCTTCAGGGCTTCCGCGTTTATGGCGAAAACCTCCTTGGCAGTACTTCATCTGCAATGGGACTGGTATTCGACTATGGTGAAGTAACAGGTATTGAAGGCATTACTACTGATGGCCAAAAAGCAGAAATCTATGATCTCAGCGGTCGCCGCATGGCGAAGGCTCAGAAGGGTATCTACATTATAGATGGTAAGAAGGTGATTCTGAAGTAACCTATCGAACGACAGAAGGAGAGCGAAGTGCCTGGCACTTCCTCCCTTCTTTCCACTCGGTACTAGCCCACCCTTTTCATTCTCATATTACATCCATACAACAAAAATATCCTACAAATTATGAATAAGAAATCATATCTCGCTCCTCAGGTAAATACTTATCAAATGGTCGGAGAAGGCCTAATCGCGGCTTCACCTAGTCTTCAGATTGGTGACGATGAAAAACTATTTGGCAATCAACAACTCTCTGACGAAATGGAATCATCTTGGTCAAACGATATTTGGAACAAAGACGAAGAATAAGTGCTGAGCTCCAGCATAAGGGCAGTCGCTTAGGAAATGCATGCCCAACGTTATATACGTAAAATAAAATGTCCCGGAACTGGTGGTATGTCCAACCGATTCCGGGACATTGTCGTGTGTGGCGAATCAGAAAGCACATCTTTGGGCAGTTGTCCCCCTTTTAAAAAATAAGACTGACTGACCGCTAAAATGGTTCATAGAAGACTTATCGAAAAAGTGCAACCGGACACCTATACCGCCCAATAAGCCTTCTGACAATCGACAGAAACGTGTCTGGAAGCCCAAAAGGATTTCTGACAATCGACAGAAACGTATTTGGAAACCTAAAAAGCTTTCTGACAATTGACAGAAACGTATCTGGAAGCCTAAAAGGATTTCTGACGCTTGTCAGAAACGTATTTGGAAGCCTAAAAAGCTTTCTGACACTTGACAGAAACATATTTGGAAGCCTAAAAGGATTTCTGACACTTGACAGAAACGTGTCTGGAAACCTAAAAAGCTTTCTGACAGTTGACAGAAACGTATTTAGAAGCCTAAAAGGATTTCTGACAATTGACAGAAACGTATTGGGAAGCCTAAAAGGATTTCTGACACTTGACAGAAACATATTTGGAAGCCTAAAAGGATTTCTGACAGCTGACAGGAACACACTTGATGAGTTGATGCGAACAAGTTTACCAGACAACAATCAAACGATTTACTTGTTGTGGGGAAGTTTACCGAGACACCTCTTTTCATGGGGAACTTTTCAAAGCACTCCTTTTTTACCGACTCCTGTCAGTACTTACCGGCTTCTTTCGACTTAAATCACCCCTTACCGAAATCGGAGAAGTTTCTGCCCAGGCATAAAATGTAAGTCCGACCTTTCGTAACCGACTGATTTACCCTAACTTTGCGACCGCATCCTTATTGATCAAGATGCGGTCGCTTTGATTTATTAATTCCTAACTATTATACATTATCCCTATGATCGACGTAAAGAAATGCCTCAACGACTGTGAGGAAAAAATGGATATGAGTGTGATGCACCTCGAAGACACGCTCGCACAAATCCGTGCCGGAAAGGCGAACGTTCACATTTTGGACGAACTTCGCGTCAATTCTTATGGTTCCATGGTACCCATTAACAATGTGGCAGCCATTACAACACCGGATGCCCGCACCATCGCTATCAAACCTTGGGACAAGCAAATGTTTCGCGTAATCGAGAAGGCAATTATCGACTCTACCATCGGTATCATGCCTGAAAATAACGGTGAAGTGATTCGCCTGGGTATTCCTCCCCTCACCGAGGAACGACGCAAGCAATTGACGAAGCAGTGTGCCAAGGAAGCTGAAGAAGCTAAAGTGGCTATCCGCAACGCTCGCCGCGACGGTATCGACAAACTCAAGAAGGCTATCAAGGACGGACTCTCTGAAGACGTTGAAAAGGACGCTGAGGCAGACTTGCAGAAGATTCACGACAAAAAGGTGAAGCAGATTGAAGAACTGCTCACAGCTAAGAACAAAGAAATCATGACGGTGTAAAGCTTCGCTATGCACGGCATTGTAATTAAAAATACTGGAAGCTGGTATGTAGTGCGCACGGACGACGGACGTGCGGTGGAATGCAAGGTGAAAGGAAACTTCCGCCTGCGCGGCATCCGCTCAACCAACCCCGTAGCCGTTGGCGACGGGGTGACGCTCACGGAGCAAGAGGGACAGCAGGTGGCGTTTATCACCGAAATCGACGAACGGCGCAACTACATCATTCGCAAAGCTTCTAACCTCTCCAAGCAAAGCCATATCCTCGCAGCCAACGTGGACTTGGCTTTGCTCGTTGTTACCATTGCTCGCCCCGAAACGAGCACCACCTTTATTGACCGCTTTCTCGCCTCGGCGGAAGCATACCGTGTACCGGTGTGCATCGCGTTTAATAAAGTAGATGACCTTACGGACGAAGAACGGGAGATGAAGGATTACTTGGAACACATCTATTCCTCCATCGGCTACCCTTGTTTCTCACTTTCGGCTTTACGTGGCGAAGGTGTAGACGAACTCAGTCAGGTCTTAAAAGGGCAGACGACGCTACTCGCCGGACATTCGGGCGTAGGTAAATCGACCTTACTCAACTTGCTGATTCCTGATGCACACGCCCGAACAGCGCAAATCTCGGAAGCGCACGGCACGGGCATGCACACGACAACATTTAGCGAACTCTATGAGTTACCCGAAGGGGGGGCGTTGATTGATATCCCAGGCATTAAGGGCTTTGGCACGTTTAACATGGAACCCGAGGAAGTGACACACTTCTTCCGCGACATTTTCAAACTGGCTGCGGACTGCCGTTTCTCGAACTGTACGCACCGCCACGAACCGGGATGCGCAGTACTTGATGCACTCGAAGCACATGAACTGGCTCCGTCGCGCTACGCTTCGTATCTGTCGATTCTCGAAGATAAGGAAGAAGGGAAATACCGCGCAGGCTATTAAGGCGAAAGGCTTTCTCCAAAATGAAACGAATGCTCGCACGAAGTGCAAGCCAGCTACTTGCGCCGTAAAGGGATGTATCCCGGAATTCGATTGATAAGTAGCAAAGCGCTAACTGCCTTAAGGTTACAGCATTAGCACCCATAATTGTCCTCCCCTCCGAACCCCTCAAATACTCCCCTTATGACAACCCTCATTATCCTCCTTGCTGTCCTGACACTGATATTGGGACTGGTTGAAATCTTTCTGTTCCCGGGCTTCGGCATTGCGGGAATTGGTGCTTTGATTTGTGCCTTTGTAGATACGGCCCTCATTTATCAAGAATTTGGATGGGAATGGGCCATGTTCACGATTGTGGCTGGAGTCATCCTTCTGCTGATTCTTCTCAAATGGGTTGCGCGATCGAAGGCGTTGGATAAGATGTCGCTCCATACCAGTCTACACTCGACTAACGCCACAGAGGCACAGCTCAACGTAAAAGTGGGCGATACGGGTACTGCAATGACCCGCCTTGCTCTCGTAGGCAATGCCCAAATCAACGGAAATGTGGTCGAGGTCAAATCGGCTGGCAACTTTATCAATCCGGGAACTGCTATCCGTGTGACAGAAGTCAACGAAGCCGCTATCACGGTAGAGGCTATTTCGTAAGGAACACGGTACCTACGCCGGAGAACCCTATGCGACAACGCTACGGACTATCTTGGGAAGTGACCACAACTACTGTAATGATTATGAAAATACTTTCTCTCCTATTTGCTGCCACACTTGCTTTGGGAGCCAGTGCCACCGTTCCCCAACGGCGCACGTTGACTTGCCAGCAACCAGACGGCACCTCCCTAACTTTGACAATGGAAGCAAACGGACGCTATGCCACGTTTACAACAACAGACGGCATCGCTTTGCTCCGAAACAGTGAGGGACATTATTGTTATGCCCAACTAACAGCCCACGAACTGGTCAGTACGGGACGCATAGCACACGAAGTTGCAGACCGTTCGGCCGAAGAACAGGCCTGGGTTGCTTCACTCAGTTTAACCCAAACGGAAGCGGTAAAGTGGCTCGATGCGAAATACCCACGTCCCTGTCTGTCGCGCAACGGCCGCAGTGCAGCATCGACTCCTGACGGTCTTGGAAAATACAAGCAATCGGGCGGCGGTGTGGTGAACAGCATCGGTGCACCAGTTATCCCTGTGGTGATGGTAGACTTTGCCGACCGTGCCTTCCAAGACACAATTGATGCCCAAAAGGTAACGCGCTTCTTTAACGAGAAGGGCTATGCTGACGAAAAGGGTAGCAAAGGCTCAGTCAAGGACTATTTTACCGCACAAAGTCAAGGTTTGTTTACGCCCTCGTTTGAAGTCGTGGCTCATGTCACGGTGCCGGAAGGCTATGCCTACTATGGCAAGGACGCAAACAACGGAGCTATTGATATGAAGGTGAGTCAACTCATCGAAGATGCCTTGAGAAAAGCCGAAAAGACGGTGGACTTCAAACGCTTCGATACGGGCAATGGCGTTCCTTTGGTGACGATTATGTTTGCTGGTGCGGGACAACAATCCGCCTTTGAGAATGGAAGCGAAGATTATATCTGGGCTCATTTCTCAACCCGCTCGTTTACGGTGAATAACAACCAGGTGCGGATTAATTCGTACTTCGTAGGCAACGAATTGCTTCAGAGCTACGGAAAGGGACCGAATGACGTAACAGATGCGCACATGGACGGTGTCGGATTGTTCTGCCACGAATTCGGCCATGCTTTGGGTTTACCCGATTTCTATTATACAGGAAGCGACGCTACCTTGAACCGCGACTTGCTGACCATGGATTATTGGAGCATCATGGACTATGGTCAATATTACTTCAACGGCTATGCGCCCCCGGGCTACACAGCTTTCGAACGCAGCACATTGGGTTGGCTGGATGTGAAGGAACTGACGGAACCTCAGTTTGCGCAACTTTATCCCTTTGGTAAGGAAGCAGAAGGACCAACGGCATACGTCATTCGCAACCCGGAAAACGAATGTGAATACTTCCTTCTGGAAAACCGTCAACCCGACACTTGGTATCCGAAACGCATGGGCGCAGGAATGCTGGTGACACACGTAGACTACTCGGCACGCTACTGGGCGAACAATACGGTCAATAACGACCCGAACCACCAACGCATGGCATACGTACCTGCCGACAATAAAAAAGATGGTACGCGCACAAGTCCGGAACTGACGCTCAGCCAACTCTTCAATGGCTACAAGGGTGACCTCTTCCCGGGTACGCAAAACGTAACCTCCTTCACGGACGAAACGACTCCCGCGATGAGGTTTTACAACTGTTCGACGGATAAAGTGAACCGTCCTATCTACAACATTGTGATGAGTACTGACGGCGTCATCGCCTTCAGTTTCCGTGATGCCTCGTTGACGGGTATTGATGCGGTGACACAACCTGATGATACGGATAACGTACAGGTTTATACCCTTTCGGGACGTCGCGTAGTTTCCTTACAAACAGCAGCTCCGGGTGTGTATATCCTGAGCAACGGCCAGAAAGTCATCAAACGATAAACAACAGAGTTCTATCCCCTATCAAGAGTTTAGGAGTAGCGTAGTTCCATCGGATTTTCGCTACTCTTGAACTCTTTCCTTTAAGAGTGGTTCTACCAAGCGAAGGTCGAAGAGTGGAAGTTAAAAAGTGAATGCGGTATTTCTGCTTCAGGAATCAACATTCCAACCCAACGACGATGAAACCGACCTGCGTAGATTCCCATAGAACCATTTCCCCTATCCCCCATTCACACTTAATCTCTTCATTCACCATGATTTCAACGCTGATTAATGATCATCTCTGTGTAGAAATTTCGGCCCTCGGTGCAGAAATTCAAAGCATTCAAGACCGCCACACGGAACAAGAATACATTTGGCAAGGCGATGCCCGCTGGTGGGCAGGCCGTTCTCCCCTACTCTTCCCCATTGTTGGTAGCCTGTGGAACGGTGTTTGCCGCATCGAAGGCAAGGAAATACACCTGCCCAAACACGGTTTCCTGCGTCGTCGCGAATGGGAAACTAAACGCTTTGGTGTAGACTTTGTCCGTTACGAAGCTTCCCACACAGAGGAAGACTTAGCAATATTTCCCTATCCCTTTACCGTAGCCATTACCTACCGCCTCAAAGACCGTGAACTCCTCGCAGAAATGGAGGTAACGAATACAGGAACAGATAAGTTATGGTTTCAAATGGGCGGACATCCGGCCATTCAGCTTCCCAACTGGGACGAAACGCGCGAGGTAAATGGTTACTTGCAACTCGAAGGCGAGCTTCAGCACATTGTTCGTGCGGGGGAACAAGGATGCCTCGAACCCGAACAGCACGCTGTACCCACTGACGAACAAGGACACATCGAACTTAAGGTTGATAACTTTATCCGCGATGCTCTCATCTTTGACGCGGAACAGGTGAAAGCCGCCAGCGTACTCGACGCAAACGGCAAGCGCGTGGCTCGCATCGAAAGTAGCGCACCCGTTTGGCTCTTCTGGGCTCCCGCTGGGAAAAATTGCCCCTTTATCTGCTGCGAACCTTGGTACGGCCTTTGCGATCATCAAGGGTTTGAAGGTCCGGTCAGCGAACGTCCCTTCATACAGCAAGCTGAACCCGGCGAAACGTGGAAGGGCTATTTCAAAATCGAAGTGGAAGCGTGAGAAAGCAGCTGACGGAAGCTGCTTGTCCTAAACTTTTCCCCAAAAAGTTACGACAGTACCTTACTCTCCCAGGTCACTTGTTTCCCTTTTCACCCCAATAGAAAATGTAAAGGTATACCCTCTAACGCCAATACAAACGTAGAAGTGCAACCTCTAACACATCCCATAACCCAATAATCCGAGACCTCCATGCCTACTCGTGAACAACAAATCTATCGTGTGACCTTAGGCGGCAGTGTGGTCAATCTCCTGCTGTTAGCTTTCAAGTTTGTCGCTGGCATTGTGGGCGGCAGTGCTGCTATGTTGGCAGATGCCATTCACTCATTGTCAGACTTCCTAACTGACTTGGTTGTCATAGTCTTTGTACGTATTTCGGGAAAGCCCTGCGACGCGAACCACGATTTCGGTCACGGAAAATACGAAACCCTCGCAACAACCTTCATTGGCCTGATGTTGGTGGGGGTGGGCATCGGTATCGGATGGAATGGAATTACGCAAATTATACGTTGCCTCGAAGGCGAAACTCTGGAAGCACCGGGAAGCATTGCGCTCATCGCTGCCTTGGTTTCAATTGTGGCAAAGGAAGGGCTGTACCAATGGACACTCCGAGTCGGTAAACGAACTTCTTCACCCACCGTCATTGCCAATGCCTGGCACCACCGTAGCGATGCCCTTTCGAGTATCGGTACGGCTCTGGGTATCGGCGGTGCCATCCTGTTGGGAGAAAAGGGAAGGATGCTCGACCCATTGGCAGCCGTGTTGGTGAGTCTGCTGATACTGAAAGTGGCGTGGGACTTGCTGAAGCCCAGTCTGGAGGAACTGTTGGAGAAATCGCTCCCCGAGGAGGAAGAACGCCTCATCACCCAAATCATCTTGGAAGAAAAAGGAGTGAGCGAACCGCACAACCTGCGCACACGCCACATCGGAAACTATGCCGCCATCGATGTTCATATTCGCATGGATGGAAGTACCCCCCTCGCTGAAGCGCACCAAGCAACCCGAGAGATCGAACAGAAGCTTCGCCAGCATTTCGGAACGAGCACGTTTATCAACATCCACGTCGAACCGACAAAATAAGTGCGTACGGCTACGCTGCCCACATCAATTGCAGCGATCCTTCTACTGCTTAACACGGAGAAAGGCAAGGATTAATTCGAAGAGGATATGTAACTTTGCCCCTCGTAAACAACAAAACAATCCCTTCTATGACAACAAATAGCCATAACCCCAACGAGGAAGCACTGGTCGTGGACGGCCACAAGCTCTCGATTGAAGAATATCTAAACCAAGACGAGAAGAAGGATTTGCTCCGCCTGCTCACTGCAGGATCGGTAGACGACGGTAAGTCTACCCTTATCGGCCGTTTGCTCTTTGACTCGAAGAAACTCTACGAGGATCAACTCTCAGCCCTCGAACGTGATTCCCAACGCGTGGGAAATGCGGGTGCCGGCCAAATTGACTATGCACTGCTCTGTGACGGTCTGAAGGCAGAACGCGAACAGGGTATTACCATTGACGTGGCTTACCGCTATTTCTCAACGAACAAGCGCAAATTTATTATTGCTGATACGCCGGGACACGAACAATATACGCGCAACATGATTACGGGTGGATCAACGGCCAACTTGGCTATTATCCTGGTCGATGCCCGTACCGGTGTCATCACCCAAACGCGTCGCCACACATTTCTCTGCTCTCTGCTCGGTATCAAACACATTGTACTGGCAGTCAACAAGATGGACTTGGTGGACTATCAAGAAGAAGTATTCCGCTCGATTGTCAAGGAGTTTGAGGCGTTTATCACACCTTTCCAGATTCCCGATGTGCGCTGCATCCCCCTCTCAGCCCTCGAAGGCGATAACGTCGTGGAACGCAGCGAACGTACACCGTGGTACGACGGACCGGCTTTGTTGGAATTCCTCGAAACAGTACACTTGGGTAATGACCATAACTTGACGGACTTCCGCTACCCTGTACAGTATGTACTCCGTCCTGACTTGGATTTCCGTGGCTTCTGCGGTAAGATTGCTTCGGGCGTAATTCGCCAGGGTGATGAAATCATGGCACTCCCCTCGGGCAAACGTAGTCATGTAAAACGCATCGTGACATACGATGGAGACTTAGACTATGCTTTCCCGCCTCAATGCGTTACCTTGCAACTGGAGGACGAAATTGATATTTCACGCGGTGAAATGATTGTTCGCCCCGACAGTGTACCAACTTGCTCTCGCCACTTTGAAGCGATGTTGGTATGGATGGATGAACAACCCATGGACGTACGCAAGTCGTTCTACCTGAAACATACCACCAACACTTCGCGTTGCCGCATTGACCACTTTGCTTACAAAGTAGACGTCAATACGCTGGAACGCACCGAGGTGGATCACTTGGAACTGAACGAAATCGGACGAGCTGTCATTGTGAGTTCGAAGGAACTCTTCTTTGATCCGTACAGCCAGAACAAATCAACCGGTGCTTTCATCTTGATTGACCCCATTACGAACAATACGTCGTGCGTGGGTATGATTATCGGAGAAGTGGCCGAAACGGATTTGCATACGGATGACGCCCTGCCTACACTCGACCTGCCGGCTCTCGGTATCGGTGCGGAACATTACGACGCAATTGACTGTGCAGTAAAGGCACTTTCGCGCCAAGGCATCGAAGTGAAGGTGAAGAAATAAGGCAGTTCTTTTTCTTTTCGGCAGACTGAGGTTACTCAACAGTCCGTTTCTTCGCCTTGGCGAAGCACATATTCACTGTATCAGCTCGATAAGTCAACGAGGTTAATGCCCCAGGGAACACACTTTATTTCCCTTTGTATGCCTCGGTTGACTTATCGAGCTTTCTTTTCTCCATACTTTTTACTTGGAACTACTAATTCTTCCCCGCTCATGTTCCGTCTTTATCTCCTCTTACTGCTGTTCCCCTTGCTGACTGGCTGCGAACTGATAGACTATCATCCTTACGACACCCGAATCCAAGGTAGTCATCACCTGACGAATCCCAACCTGAGACGCATCGAACAGACTTGTGCTGGAAAAACTAAAATCCGCTTTGCCCAAATTTCGGATACGCAACGCTGGTATGATGAAACCCGCGCGATGGTTGCTGACATCAATGCGCGAACGGACATCGACTTTGTTGTCCATTGCGGTGATATCAGTGACTTCGGTGTAACGAAGGAATTTGAATTACAGCGCGATATTCTACAAAAGCTCCGCGTACCCTACGTAGTTCTGCTCGGGAACCACGATTGCCTCGGTACGGGAGCAGACACCTACCGTTACCTCTTTGGAGACCCGAATTTCTCCTTTACGGCAGGCAATACGCAATTTCTCTGCATCAATACCAACGCCTTCGAGTATGACTATTCCACCGCCGTACCCGACTTCGCTTACATCCGAAAGATACGCAGCGAACTGCCCCCGACCGTGACTCGCACAGTGGTAGCCATGCACGCACAACCGACTTCAGAGCAGTTTAATAACAATGTGTCGAATGTATTTCAATATGAAATCAAGCAGTTTCCGGGACTTGCGTTCTGTCTCTGCGGACATGGTCACCAATTCCAAGTAAACGATCTCTTCGGTGACGGGGTGCTTTACTACGAATGCGCTTCGGCCAAACATCGGGAATATAGCATTTTCACACTCAACTCAGACGGTACTTATCAACATGAATTGGTTACTTATTAAAGTCTTTTGTCTCAGCTTAGTCTGTACGACCGGGCTGACAGCTCGGGCCGCTTCACCCGCCTTGCGCACAGATAGCCTCATCCGTGTGGAAGTAAACGATTCGATGGTGGTAACGCTTCCCGACAGCTTGATTCGTCAATTGGCAATCGGACTGGGCATGCGCGACAGTGTCTCCACAGACTCGCTCCAACGTCGTCACGATACGCGCCACAATTCAATCTATGAACGTCGCCGCCGCAAAAGGTTGGAGGGATGGATGAACCTTATTCCCAACCAAGCAACCTTGCAATTTGCTGGAAGCATCGGCTTACTCAATGCCGGACTGGGCTGGCACTACGGCCGAGGAGATCATTGGGAAACGGAATTGCTCATAGGCTTCGTGCCCCGTTACCATTCAGAACGCACGAAAGCGACCTTTACACTAAAGCAACGCTATGTGCCCTGGCACTGCCAACTGAATTCGCGTTGGACAATTCAACCACTGACAACAGGCATCGGGTTCAATACCATCTCAGGGGATGACTTTTGGAAGAATCTACCCGACCGCTACCCGCACCAATACTATGGATTCTCAACCAAGGTGCGTATTCATCTCTTCCTCGGTCAGCGGCTGCGCTACGCCATCCCTTACCGCCACCGTTTGCTGAACCAAGCTGTTTCGCTTTACTACGAACTCAGTACCTGCGACCTGTATCTCATCTCGAAAATAACTAACCGCCACTTCCCCTGGAAAGAAACGCTCTCATTGGCCTTTGGACTACGTTGGGAGATGTAGGAAAAGGGGAAAGATGGCCTATTCATTTGCATACAAAAACTCCGGAAGACACTGTTACAGCTGTCTTCCGGAATTTTCTATGGGGCTTCAGAACCAGTCAACTTAAAACTTTACTTCTTCATAAGGAATATCACCTAACTTCGCGGCACGCTTGCCAAAACCACTGCGATACATCTTACCGGTACGCAAAAGATAAATTTTGTCAGCACCCGAGAGTAAAAGGAGGTCGACAAAGGACTTCTGATAGGTCTCATAATTGTCGTGTACCGAGAAGTCCATGTGCACAACCTTGCCCGGGATCGTCACGACATAGGGCTTGCGTGCTTGGATATAGTGTAAGAAAGTCGTACTGTCGGAGGTGATGAGTACGCGGCTTTGCGGATGGGCCTGTTGATGAATCTCATCGACCTTGGCTACACAACGATCCATCAATTGCTGCCGTTCCTGATTGGAAAGAATGGCGAAACCACCCTCTTTAAAGTCACCCAACAGTTGTTGGAAACGGAATACCATGGCTACATAACCAGAGTGAGGAACGACCGAACCTTGCTCCAAAGCTTTCGCCAGTCGGGGAGCTGGACGGAAAAGTTCCTGAAAGTGCTGATGAAAATCAGCGTCATTCATCACCGTATTAGAATAGATATGCAATTGCTTGCCTGCATAGCGCTTGACATACTGGGACAGAGCCAAGCTGTGCAACTTGGCGGGCAACAATGCCGCTTGCAACATGATTGGATGTGACTCAGCAGGGTGATAAGTCAAACGATCATCGGGAAGCAACCAATCAACTTGGTTGGGAGCTAAATAATCTTCTAACCGAAAAGGATAAACATGGTGGATATAGAACGGAATGCGATGGCGGCGACAAAAGCCATAAACCCCGGCGATGCCTCGAATACGATCGGACAAACCACCGTGCAAACAACGCCCATCGATCATCATCACAATTTCCGTTTGATGAACGGTGCCTAAAGGAGCTGACTGCTGATAATAACGCTTCATCAGTACTTCTTCACGCAGGTGAAGGCGGGTATGCGAACAGAAAATATCGCGCAAACCAGAAATGTAACGGGTAATCTTATGCAACTTCATATTCTGCATTAAGGCTTGAGTCAGGATTCAATCAGTTCGGGATGGCGAGCAAAGTAATCAGGAATAGTTGAATCGGACAATATGTGTCCTGTCTGACAGAGTTCCGCATACTGATTCTTACCTATAACGCGATCGTACTCTTGCTCCAACCGTCCGGCTTTATACAATTCGTAGAAATAACGCCAATGCCTTCCCCCGTGTTTACTCTTATTCTGCTCCAACTGCCGTCCGCCATTTTCCATTTTCTGAAGGAAATGAGCACGACCTCGCACAGTATAATGATAAACACGAACCTCACCATACGCACAACGACGGGGCAACATCGCCACCTTATGATTTCCCATAGCAATCTGCAAATAGCCTGCAGCCTTGTGCATGACCTTCTTGCGTTGCGGAGCAAAAACAGAATAAGGAGACAGATCGAAATTTTCTCCTTCACGCGTAGGCACAACGCGTTGATTCCACTGCCAAAAGGGCTTTCCCTCCTCAGGATATACTCCCCGTACTTCGCAATGAAGCACATTGACCGATAACGCAGAAACAGCCTGCTTCAGGCTACCCGAGGGCGCATACCACAGTTCGTCGGCATCGGCATTGATTATCCAATCGGCTCCATAACGGGTCTTAGCCAGCCACGCCATGCGATCTACCCAACGTTTTTGCTCATAATTGGTGGCCGTCTCGTGAATGACTTCCAAAATCCAGCCTTTCTCCTGGTAACGGCGAATAATCTCCGGTGTGCGGTCGGTTGAATTATTATCAGTTATCAAAAAGCCATCTACTCCCATCGAACGATGGAAGCGCAAATTAGCCTCCAACACGTCGGCTTCGTTTTTAACCAATAACGTCATCAGAATGCGCGGTTGACGAATGGGACGAAACGCACGAGGAGCTTCCCAAAGTGCAAAACCTATTTTTTTCAGAAGATGTGCTATCATAAGAAGGAGAAAGGGATAATGAATAGAGAGCAAGTAATCAGAACCAAAGATGAACTACACCTCACCTTATTGTTGCGGATCATACTGGTAACCATCTTGCAACGAACGATAATACTGCATCCAGTGGTAGCAACTTGCTGCATCGAAGCCACGTACTTCAGCATAAGCCTGCGCCAGCACTTGATGAAGATGCGGACCACCCGGTAAACGCTCGAAGTTACGACACCCCAATTTTAATCCGACACGCCCCAAGCGCATCCGATTAAGGTCAATGATTTCAACCTGGATTCGACCGCCTGCCTGTTTGCCGTACAGAATGTTTCCCCGACTGAAATCCTTATGCCAATAACCTAACTCATGCATACGAGCCGTAGCTTGCCCGATGGCAACCAGTATGGCATCGCGGTCGGAATGGTCAACAGGTAACTCCAACAGGTCTGCATAAGTATAAGGACAGGCTGAAAGGCGGCTGACATAAAAGCTGTGAGCCAATCCACCCAGACCTCGCTGTTCGATGTAACCAATGGGTTGGGGAGAGCCTATACCCGCCTGACGGAAACGATCTGCATAAAGGTAAGAACGCTTTGCCTTCGAACCGCGTACGTAGGCATAGGCTAACCGATTGAGCCAATGCGGAACATGGAACGACTTAACCACAAACTGTTCACCACCGTAACTTAACAACCGCAACTCATTTCGTCCCTGATGAATCACTTTGCCTTCTCCCTGTGCAAAACGTTCGGGAATTGAAGTCAGAAAGGAATGCAAATGAGGAACATCGGGATGACACGTTACTCGGTAACTGGATGAAAAGAGGGTATGCATAATTGTAAGAGAATAAGGGACTAAGAAGAGGGAAGAAACCACTATTTATTCATCAACGGGCACCCGAATCCAACCTTCGGGATAGATGTGAGGAGCTTCACGCCCCTGGAACCAACGCTCGGGTACTAAAACCAGTTTGTCGGGACGCGGATTAAGCCATGCCCCCCACCACGAAAAGGTACTGTTGCAAATGATGTGATGGCGACAACGACTCATCAACATCATATCCTGCCAACTATCTGCTCCCTGATTCCAATCGATAAACTGTGCCTGCGCCAATGGCAAGTTCTCCTTCACCCACTGTAAATCATCAGAAAACACATAATAATGAGCAGAAGGAAAACGACGCGCCATTTCAGCTAAAGCGTGACGATAATAAGGCAACTGACACACACAGCCCGAGAGTGCCCAATGCTTAGGTTGCAAATAATCGCCCCGACGGATGTGAATGGAAACGGCATGTTCATCGGCATCAATAATAGCTGCCATCGACCGACTCTTCGCATTGGCCCGTTGCAAATCAAAACGGAAGGTACGACGCACTTCATCCCGAATGTCTGCAAAATAACGTTCGGACTGGAAAAAACCTTTGAAATAAACAAAGGGAGTGCGATAAACCTTGCGAAAAGCCCAATCAGTAGAGTCTATGGATTGCTTGCGCTCATAAATCTTGCGAAAGAAAAGGAATTCAATCACCTTCTTGACAGCCTGATTGATGCAAAACTCTGTAGTGGGCAGACCAAATACGCGATGGAGTTCATACCCATGGTGCACATGATAATGTACCATGTCTGACAAATCAATACGTACACCAGGGAAGCTGTGACGCATCCGTAAATAAAAGGCATAAATAAAGAGTTGGTTGCCCAACCCTCCTGTCATCTTGATAAATCGCATACTTAGGAATAAGATAGAATGTAAAACCTGCTTTTAGCAAGAACGCGACAAAGATACGGAAAATGAACGGCGCAAACACCATTCTGCGACAGGAAGGCGGTGAATTACATAAGGTTTGCTCTCGTTTTACAAAATCATTTCCTGGGAACGTTTATTGGTCGAATGGAGATTTATCCATATTTTTGCAGCGATTTAAAGCAAAGAGTAACCTATCGAACCGTTTAGCATAGGTGTTTATATAAAGAATCGACCAAAATGAAAGCAAAAAGATTTCTCGCCTCTCTCGTTCTCCTATGTGGATTTGCAGGGATGGCATTCGCCCAGCTCCCCTCGGTGAAGCTGAAGGACATGAACGGTAAAGTAATTGACACCGCGAAGTTAAGCAATGATGGCAAGCCCTTTATCATCAGCTTCTTTGCTACTTGGTGCAAACCTTGCAACCGCGAGTTGAAGGCTATTCACGAAGTATACCCTGATTGGCAAGACGAAACGGGCGTACGCGTGATCGCCATCTCTATCGATGAAGCTCAAAACGCGCAGAAGGTGAAACCCCTCGTTGATGCCAACGGTTGGGAATACCAAGTACTGCTCGACCCGAACAGTGACTTCCGTCGTGCTATGGGTGTAAACATGATTCCTCACGTATTCGTAATCGATGGTGACGGCAAAGTGGCTGAAAGCCGCAGCGGTTACACGGAAGGTGGCGAACAACACCTCATCGAAAAAGTACGCGAACTGATTGAAAAGAAATAAGGCTGGTTCTATTAATTATTTCAGTTGATAAGTTGAAGGTTGAAGAGTTTATGTTGAAGAGAGACAGAGTCTAAGCATTTAGACAAAAGAGCAATGCTTCTCTATCCACTTTGAGACTTACAAACCTTGAAACTGAAAGACTTAGAACAGAACCTCAGCAGACTCTTACCCGCCTCGTGGCGGAATACGTCCTTACAGAGAACTCCGCGAACTTCATTGCGAAGTTCTCTGTTTATTTGGGCGAAGCCAACACAGATCGCTTCCCCTCCTCCCATCCTCAACCACAACCTCACATGACTCACTTTACAAAGTACGCCGCTGTGGCGGCACTTGCGCTCACTACCGCTCTGCCTGTAAGTGCACAGGAAGAAGACGGAAAGAAGTTTACACTTCACGGTAGCGTGCAGAGCGATGTGCTCACTTTCCCCCAAGAAGACAATAAAATCGGCACAGGTACGTATAAGGACGACTTCATGACCAATACCTACGCCGAGCTCCACCTGCTCAACAAATATTTCCAGGCAGGTGCACGCCTCGAATACCTCGACCATCCACTGCCCGGCTTTGAAAAGGATTTCAAGGGTTGGGGCTTGCCGTACTTCTATGTGAAGGGCAACTACAAATGGGCGGAACTCACCTTGGGTGACTTCTATGACCAGTTTGGTTCGGGCTTGATTTTCCGTACCTACGAAGAGCGTTCACTCGGTGTGGATAACTCCTTGCGTGGTGGTCGCCTCACGCTGAAACCTTTCAAGGGAGTCAGCCTCAAGGTTTTGGGTGGTCAGCAACGTTACTACTGGCACCACCGCAACCTCGACAGCTGTTCACCTTGGACGTACGGCGGTGACTTGGAACTCAACGTGGACCAGTGGGTGAAAAAGATGGACGAAGCAGGTACACGCTTGACCCTCGGCTTCTCTGCCGTGAGCAACCACGCGGGCAAAGAGCCTGATCTCTACGTAAGCGGTACCACGGTCGGCAAACCCGAAGGTGCTTACCAGCTGAAGATGCCAAAGAATGTCGGTGCCTTTGACGTACGTGCCAACTTGCAAACAGGCAACTACAACTTCCTCGCTGAATATGCATGGAAGAGCGAAGACCCCTCGGTTTCGAATGGCTATACTTATCATAAAGGCAAGACCCTCCTGCTCTCGGGTTCATACTCCAAGCGGGGCATGAGTGTCCTGCTCCAGGCCAAACGCAGCGAGGATATGGCATTCCGTTCACGCCGCACCATCAATGCAGAGTCATCGGCCTGCTACATCAACCACTTGCCCGCCTTCGCCATGCAACACACTTACGCATTGGCGGCTCTCTATCCCTATGCCACGCAGATGACACCGGGTGAATGGGCTTTCCAGGCTGAATTGGGCTATAACTTCAAACGCCGCACAGCACTGGGCGGTAAGTATGGTACAAACGTAAAGGTGAACTTCTCACACGTACGTGGCATTGACCAAACTTACGACCGCGAAACGGACAAAGAAATCGGCGGTAACGGAGCTGACTCGAAGTTCTTCAAGATGGGTCCGCAGACTTACTACCAGGATGTCAACGTGCAGTTGGAAAAGAAGTTTACGCGTCAGTTTAAGTTCAACTTCATGTACTCTTTCCAGCGTTACAACCAACAAGTGGTTGAAAACCATGGTAGTGATGCCATCAAGAGCCACATCTTCGTAGCGGAAGGTAAATACCAGTTCTCCCCGAAGATTACCCTGCGCGGTGAGGCCCAATACCTCCACACGAAGCAAGACCAGGGCGACTGGTGGTACGGTTTGCTCGAACTCTCGGTACTCCCCAACTTCATGTTTACCATCAGCGACCAGTTCAATGCCAACGTGCCGACTTACACGGCCGACGGTGCAGTTGACGAAAGCAAGGGTACGAACAAGGTACACTACCTCATGGGATCAGTTACCTTCACGCACAAGGCTCACCGTTTGCAGCTCAGCTATGGCAAGACACGTGCCGGCTTCAACTGTTCAGGTGGTGTTTGCCGCTTTGTACCCGCCTCCAAGGGTCTGCAGGCATCTTATTCCTTTAATTTCTAACCCTCACACACATTTATTTCCCTATGAATATCTCTCGCTTATCCCTTCTCCTCGCCTTCGCCGGCTTCGGACTGACTGCCTGCGACAATGTGGACGAAGGAGAACGTTTCGAAGGTCCACTCGACTTGGAAGAAGTGTTGGCCAAGTCTGAAAAGAATGTGCTGATTGAGGACTTTACGGGTCAGCGTTGCACCAACTGTCCGAATGCGGCGCAGAAAATTCACGAATTCCAGGAACAATACGGCAAAGACCGTGTCATTGCCGTTGCCATCCACGGGGGTGGCTTCGGCGTGGACGAAATAAAGCCCAACGGACAGCCCAATCCCAACGGACTGGCCAATGAGACGGGCAAGGATTACTATAACCGCTGGAACATCAAGGCACAACCCAAAGGGCTTGTCGACCGTAGCAGCGGCACAGACGGCGGTCTGGACCTCGACTTATGGCAAGGTGCGGTGGTTACGCGCTTCCTCAACGCGCTGACCCTGAAGGCGGATGTCGAAGTAGCCCGTGTAAACTACGATGCTGCAACCCGCAAACTCGCTTTGGAAGTCAAGGTGGAAGGAAAAACTTCGGTGGCCGGCAATCTGCAAGTTTGGCTGACGGAAAGCAACATCGTCAAGCTTCAGGCGATGCCCGACGGCACGAACAACCGCAACTACGTACACAACCACGTGTTCCGCGCGTCTGTCAACGACCCTTATGGTGACCCGATGACGCTCGATGCTGACCAGGAACAAATCAAAACCTACGAATTTACCCTTAAGGAAGGTTGGGTACCCGAAGAAATGGCCATCGTAGCCTTCCTGTACAATTCAACCGACGGAGTTATCCAGGTAACGGAAGCTCCCGTCCTTTCAACTCAAAACTAAACAACCACTGCCCATTCAACCTTGTCCCCGAAGCTCTTCGGGGACAAGGATTGAAAGCAAACTACTCATTTTAGAAACTCATAAACAACAAACAGCCCTATGAAAAAATTTTTCTCACTCCTCGCTGTAGCACTCTGCAGCTTCACATCTGTCCTCGCACAGGTTACGGTCAAAAACGGTGACCAAGTAATCAATGATGGCGACATCATTACGTACTACGCTACTGAGTCCATTGATGAATTTGAGGGTGATACAAGCGTTGTAGCCGGTCCCCAATTCGACCCCACCATCTGGCCTTCACAAGCAGGCAATCTAAGCATTACTGTAACTGCTCCTGGAAAAGCACTTGGTAAATTAAAATGGTGTGCCATCAAAGGATGCGAAGTAATCACACAAAAAATTACCACTCGTTCGACTCAGACCATCGCAGAATTCCCCATTCCTATGGAGTTGCATGCTGAGTTTAACCCTGGTCAATACGATAGCTACGTAGTGAACGTTGAGCTGAAAAATGGACTGACTAGAATCATGTCCTTCACCATCCGTTATGTCTATGATGCAGAACACGCTACAGGCATCGCAGGTGTAACAGCCGACCAGGCACAGGTTGTCTTCACGGGCAGCGCGCTCAACTGCCAGTTCGCCAATGCAGCTTCTCGCACCGTTCAGGTATACAGCCTCGATGGCAAGCTCGTCAAGAGCGTAGCTACCAGCCAGGCACAGGCTACCATCAGCCTCAACGACTTGCAGCAAGGTGTTTACGTGTACAGCGTAGCCGAAGGCGGTCAGAAGGTGAAGAGCGGTAAGGTGGTGCTTAAGTAACCCACAACTGACACAAAGACATTTTTATATAAGGAAACAGCCCAACCGGTGACTAACTGGTTGGGCTGTTTGCGTAAAAAAGATTTTGAGAAAAGCTCAAGCAGGAGAAAGTACGGTCGCAGGAAGATGTACGGTCGCGGCATGCCGCGACCCAAAGCAGAAGTATCCATTTCCAGCAGAATGAAACGGCTCAAACCAATGGGTCGCGGCATGCCGCGACCGTACAACTTCTGCGACCGAATCCATGCCGCGACCCAAAGCAGAAGTATCTATTTCCAACCGAATGAAACTACTGCGACCGAATCTCTTCAGCAACCACACAGCTTTAGCCACCGAATCCATGCCGCTTCCCCTACTCCTTCTCCCTGTTCTCGCGCGCATCGACCTGCGCCTTGCGAAGCTTGGCATTCAACTTATACCGTTCGACCGTCACATTCCAACTGTGAATCGCAGCAAGATAAGGTTCACCCACCAAGGCCGCAAGCGACTGGAGGAGGAACATCAAGTCGGCATAGGCCGCATCGGCAGCCCTGCGTGCCTGGCGCATTCTGCCACGCCCGCGCAGAGTGTCCAGCTCATCACGCGCCCGCTGCTTCACCGATACTTCGCGGCTGGCCTCCTCCATTTGTTCAAAGACAGCCGTCAACCCCAAAGCTGCAAGCAGGTTCAGAAAGACTGCACTGCCCTTGATTTCATCCACCAGGCTACGCATCCTGCCCGACATCTCGTCTAACTTCATCCGCACGATAAACGGATACTTCCTGAGCACTTCACGCAAGTTGCCGGCCACCTCGCGATGGGGTGAGAAGAGGCAATGAGCATGGCTGTAAACACAGGTTTTCAGACATAGATAGCAGGCATAGCGATTCCGATGGGCTGCATAAATGGCAGGGAGGTCTTCGTTGACATCAAACAGCCGGAAGGCCTGATTCTCGGCTTCAAGTGCTTGCTGTAACCGTTGGTAAGCAATCTGAAAACGTGCGTCCTCATACACTACCGAGCTGTAAAACTGACAACAAGCCGTCAAAAATTCAATGTGCGTACCGTTCGCCAAACGCGTCAGGTCGATGCTGATAATCTTCTTTGCCATGCTACAGAGATTGGGAAGGGAATAAATAAACAAGAAAGCAGTACGCCAGACATAAAATGCCCATATACAACTTCCGCAAAACATTACATGATTTATGAGACTACCTGCGGACTTTCCGCAGCAGAATACATCACTAATTCAGATAATAACGGATATTCCACAAGCGACTGCATCCTAAATATAATCATCTGCGGGAATTCCGCAGTAGAGTACATTATAAATGCAACTACTGACGGAACTTCCGCAACACACAGCATATTTCATATAACAGCTTGCGGAACTCCCGTAAGATACAGCATCATTCATACGACTACTTGCGGAAACGCGCGAAAGGTATCAATCTTTTTCATCACGTCCAATAAGTAAAGATAGAAAAAGGAAAAAACTTCGCTCCACCCCGAGCCTCCCAACGGATTACCCCTGCAAGCTTGCACGCAGTAGCTATCGTTGTGCCAAATCTTACGCTACGCTCACTTTTTCCACCTATTTCTTGGCAAAAAGAAGAGATTATAATTGGTTGCATGGAATATTGTAAATACCTTTGCCCGCAATTTTAAGAAAAATGTACGATTAGCGAATCGTTTTCCCCTTTGACAAAAACATATCTCCATAAAACAATATCTGCATGAAACAATTTCTACTCACTCTCGCAGCTGCCGCAGTACTTGGCGGTAGCGCGCAAGCTCAGACCCAATTGGTCGGAAGCAAGTTGCAGCGCAACGTGGAAATCGCTCCTTCTCTCAAGCTCAATGCCCCGGGCTTACAGCAGCTTGACTTGAAGAAACTTCCCTTCAAGGCAACCCTCGCTCAGCGCAATGCCCGCTACGACCACTCTGAACGCGACCCCAAGGAGCTCTCTTACCAGGTAACAGGTCAGGAAGTTCGTTTGGGTAATCTCGGTGGTCTCGGCCTGAACTGGGAAACGTTGAAGAGCCAGCTGGGCTGTGTAGGTTATGGCTACGCTCAAATTTTTACCAAAGATATGCTCAGCCGTTACGCGGGCAACACCATCACCCACATTGACTTTGCAGCCTGGATGGGCATTTACCAGGAAGGTATCGCCTTCATCATGGACTTAAATACAGGCCAGTTACTCTTCGAAGATAAAATAGCTGAAATTGCAACTCCGGTAATAGACAACGCAACGGGCATGGTAACATTCCAGCCCACTTCAGTTCCTTGCGACTATGTCATCACGGGTAAGGAAGCAGGCTTGCTGATTGGTTGGGTGGCTACTGGTAAGGCTGACCCCAAAGACCCCCTCTATAAGGATGCAGGCTTTGTCATGCCGATGTTCCCCGACAACACGGGTGCAGGTATGGGTGCCCAAATGATGGTGTTGACACAAAAGGGTGAACTGGGTATTTTTCAGGACTGCTCTAAATGGAAAGACAAAGAGGGCAATCAGACGGTTAATTGTGCCTTCATTACCATTCGCACGAAAGGTGACAACGGCTTGAAGAATTCAGACGCTACTGCCTTACAAGTAGGTAGCGTTCGCGGTGACCTCAACGGCAATGCACAAGCTTCCGTAGTTATCCGCAACATGGGTCTGGACTCGCTGACTTCGTTTGACTACGAATTTACCGTAGACGGTCAGAAGAAAACGGGTACTTACTCCTTTGGCAAGGATTACCTGGCATTCTACTGGCCGGGACAGATTCAGCTTCCCGCTATGCTCGACAGCAAGCCCGGTCGCCAGCTCGGTGACTTCAAGATTACCAAGGTCAATACCAAGGCTGACGAATACACGGCAAACAAGGACAACGAAGTTCCCTACCCTGTCATTACGATGGAGAACGGATACAAGCGTACGCCTGTCATCGAAGAGTTCACCAGCATCACGTGCCAGTTCTGCCCCTTCGGCTTTGCCGGCTTGAAGAAGGCGGAGGAAGCTGCCAACGGCGACCTCGTCAGCATTGCTGTTCACGACGATTTCAATGCCCAGCTTCGTAAGGATCCCTTCGTCGTAGCAGACTACGCCCCCGTCATTAAGCAGTATGCACAAAGTTTCCCCGAATGTACGGTCAACCGCGAGTTAACGGGTCATGCCTATACCGACATCGTGCCCATGACACAAACCATCATGGCAGGTCCGTGCGAAGCCAACATGGTATTGGAAAGCAGCAAGCCCCTGCCTATCCACAAGACCATCAAGGCAAACGTAACGCTCGACTTCCTCTTTGATGCCCCCGCAGGCAGCTACGGTGTGGTTTACGTGCTGACGGAAGACGGCATCAAGGGTGTACAGCAGTTGAATGGTTTGGCTGGTCAATACAACTACTACAAGAAGCAGGGACTTTCTGACGAAAAGATTTTCAGTGCGCTCAAGTGGGGAGCTGACCTTCAGGAAATTGCCAAGCAAGGTACAGCCGACAAAGATGGCAACTACTGGTACATGCCTACCTTCGACCACACGGCGGTAGCCATCTCTGATCCTTTCGGTCAGAAGGAGACTTCACTCCTCCCCGCTATCAAGGCCGGTGAGAAGATTAAGCACACCATCGAGTTGCCTATCCCCGAACGTAAGAACCCGGCTTTGAAGCGTGAGAACCTCAAGCTTGCTGCGCTCCTCGTTGATCAAACGACAGGTATTGTAGTTACGGGTCGCCAGATTTCACTCGGTGAGACTTCAGGTCCTTCTGCTATCGAAGGCGTTGAAGCTGCTGACGGCATCGAAGTAGAAGCTGTAGCAGGTGCATTCAACGTGAAGGCTACCAACGCGAAGGCTCAGGTTTACGCCGCTGACGGTAAGCTCGTAAGCAGCTGCACGGTTAACGGTCAGGCTTCTCTTCCCACCTTCGGCAAGGGCGTTTACGTAATCCGCGTAGAAGCTGCCGGCAAGGTTTATACGAAGAAGGCTGCATTCTAAGAGTTGAGAAGTTGAAGAGTTGAGAAGTGAAAGGTTGAAGGTTGAAAGTTAAAGTCATTGGCTTGACGAATAAACTTTAAACTCTTAATCTCATAATCTCCTAAACTCTTAATCTCATCCCCCTTCTAATTCATTCCTCGAAGCAGGAGACAAGCCCCTTTGTCTCCTGCTTCTTTATTTCATTCTTGTCGTGAGTACCATCTCTCCCTTTTCATCTCCCCTCTACTTGCTTGCCAAGCCCGCTGGTTCACGTTGTAACCTGGCCTGCAAGTACTGCTACTATCTTGAGAAGTCCTGCCTCTATGCTGACGACCCCAGTCAGGTCATGAGCGACGAACTGCTTGAGAAGTTCATCCGCGACTACATTGCCGCACAGACCATGCCCCAAGTGCTTTTTACCTGGCACGGTGGCGAAACCCTCATGCGCCCGTTGGCTTTCTACAAAAAAGCAGTGGCGCTACAAAAGAAATATGCAGGCGGTCATACGATTGATAACTGCATCCAGACGAACGGTACCCTGCTCACGGACGAGTGGTGTGAATTCTTCAAACAGGAAGGCTGGCTGGTGGGCGTGTCAATTGACGGTCCACAAGAGTTTCATGACGAATACCGCCGTAACAAAGGCGGACGCCCCTCCTTTCACCAAGTAATGCACGGCATCCAGTTACTCAACAAACATGGGGTGGAATGGAATGCACTGGCTGTCGTCAACGATTTCAACGGAGACTATCCACTCGATTTCTACCACTTCTTCAAGGAAATGGGTTGCCGCTACATTCAGTTCACCCCCATTGTAGAACGCATGCAGTCACACACCGACGGTCGCACCCTGGCGGCTGTGGACGAAGCGGGCAACGGCGGTCTGATGGAATTTAGCGTAACACCCGAACAATGGGGCAACTTCCTCATCACCATCTTCGACGAATGGGTGCGCCACGACGTGGGCGAATACTACATTCAAATCTTTGACTCTACCCTGGCCAACTGGGTAGGAGCGCAACCCGGACTCTGCTCCCTGGCCAAGACTTGCGGTCATGCAGGAGCGATTGAATGGAACGGTGACGTGTATGCCTGCGACCACTTTGTTTTCCCCCAATACAAGTTGGGCAACATTCACGAAGCAACCCTTATCGAAATGATGTACAGTCCCCGCCAGTTGGCTTTCGGTCAGGCCAAACAAACGAGCCTGCCCCGTCAATGCCGCGAATGTGACTACCTCTTTGCCTGCAACGGCGAATGTCCCAAGAATCGCTTTACCCAAACGGCTGACGGAGAACCGGGACTCAACTACCTCTGTGCAGGTTACCACCGCTTCTTCCAGCACGTAGCTCCCTACATGGACTGGATGAAACACGAGTTACTCAACCAGCGTCCGCCTGCAGGCATCGTAGACCTCCTTCGACGGGAACCCCATTATTTTGAGAACAAGCCATAAAATAGCGTAAGTCGACGACGGAAATAGCATAGGCATTGCCCCCATCCCCTGCATTTTTCCACCGCGTTCACGCGAAATTGCTAACTTTGCGCCCAAATAATTAAACAAACACATTAAGACATGGCACAAGAAGATGTATTCAAGAAAATCGTCTCTCACTGTAAAGAGTACGGTTTTGTATTTCCCTCAAGCGATATTTATGACGGCCTTGGTGCCGTTTATGATTACGGTCAGAACGGCGTAGAGCTGAAGAACAATATCAAACAATACTGGTGGCAGTCCATGGTGCTCCTTCACGAAAACATTGTGGGCATTGACTCTGCCATCTTCATGCACCCCACCATTTGGAAGGCTTCCGGTCACGTAGATGCCTTCAACGACCCCCTCATTGACAACCGCGACTCCAAGAAGCGTTACCGTGCAGACGTACTCATCGAAGACCAGATTGCCAAGTACGAAGAAAAGATTGACAAGGAAGTAGCCAAGGCTCGCAAGCGTTTTGGTGAAGCCTTTGACGAAGCACAGTTCCGCGCCACCAATGGCCGTGTGCTCGAACACCAGGCTAAGCGCGATGCACTCCACGAGCGTTACGCAGAAGCCATGAACAAGATGGACCTGGCGGAATTGAAGCAGATTATCCTCGACGAGGAAATCGTTTGCCCCATCTCGGGTACGCGCAACTGGACCGACGTGCGTCAGTTCAACCTCATGTTTAAGACGGAAGTCGGCTCTACGGCTGAAGGTGCATCAACGATTTACCTTCGTCCGGAAACGGCTCAGGGTATCTTTGTCAACTACCTCAACGTGCAGAAGACGGGCCGCATGAAGATTCCTTTCGGTATTGCCCAGATTGGTAAGGCTTTCCGTAACGAAATCGTAGCACGTCAGTTTATCTTCCGTATGCGCGAATTCGAACAGATGGAGATGCAGTTCTTCGTGAAGCCCGGTACGGAGTTGGATTGGTTCAAGCAGTGGAAGCAAACGCGTCTGGCTTGGCACGAAGCCCTCGGTTTCGGTTCTGAATGCTACCGTTACCACGACCACGAGAAGTTGGCTCACTACGCCAATGCCGCTACTGACATCGAATTTAAGATGCCCTTTGGCTTTAAGGAAGTAGAAGGTATCCACTCTCGTACGAACTTCGACCTCTCACAGCACGCGAAGTTCTCAGGCCGCAAGATTGAATACTTCGACCCCGAAACCAACGAAAGCTACACGCCGTACGTTATCGAAACTTCTATTGGTGTAGACCGTATGTTCCTCAGTGTCATGTGTCATGCTTACGAAGAGGAGAAGCTCGAAAACGGTGAAACTCGCGTGGTACTCAAGCTTCCTGCAGCCCTCGCTCCCGTGAAGTTGGCCGTATTGCCTTTGGTTAAGAAGGACGGTCTGCCCGAAAAGGCTCACGAGATTATGAAGGATCTCAAGTTCCACTTCAACTGCAAGTACGAGGAGAAAGACTCTATCGGTAAGCGCTACCGTCGTCAGGATGCTATCGGTACACCGTTCTGCATCACAATCGACCACGATACGCTTAAGGACAACTGTGTCACGCTGCGCGACCGCGACACGATGGAACAAACCCGTGTGGCCATCAGCGAACTCCGTAGCTTGATTGAAGACAAGGTAAGCATCACTTCCTTGCTCAAGAAGTTGCAGTAAGAACTCTTTGCGGAACACCGGAGGAGAGGGAGATAGATAAAACGCCTGGCGGAATGTCGATAAGCCCCGCTGTCGAAACTTCAAGATGCCGATAGTTCGGCATCCCGAACCATCGATACATCGCGCTATCGGAATCCCGATAATTCAACAGGCCTTCTCGCTTCTCATCCTCTCCTCCGACTGTTCTCTACTCCTGCTGATCCATTTCTATGAAACGTATATTCCAACTCCTATTTTGGGTTCTTCCCCTCGTCACCCTGTGTTCCTGTGAGGACAATGCCAATGAGGAAAACAATGCTGAGTTTACCAACAATTGGCAGTATCGCAACGAACAGTTCTTTGCAGAACGGGTTCAGGAAGCCAAGCAGGCTATAGCAGAAGCAAAGCAAGCACATGGCGACCAATGGGAATCACATTGTGACTGGCGACTCTACCGTAGTTATGCCAAGCTCGCCGGCGGTCTCCCGACCGACACCATCTGTGTAAAGATTGTGGAGCGCGGTGCAAATACTTCGGTCACGCCCCTCTATACCGACTCAGTCAAGGTCAACTACATCGGTTACCTCATGCCGACCGAATCGTACCCCAATGGACGCATCTTCGACCACAGCGGCCTGTACGAGTCTGAGGACTATGTGTTCTCTCCCTCTTACTCCACCCCGATTGGTTTCTCTGTGAGCAACCTCATCGAGGGCTTTACCACCGCCTTGCTCTACATGCACATCGGTGACCGTTGCCGCATTTACATCCCGAACGAATTGGGATACCAAAACCGAGCTACGGAAAAGATTCCTGCCTTCTCCACCCTCGTCTATGACACACAGCTCAAGGCGATTTATCGTGCAGGAAGTTCACCCAAAGCACTGCAATTGGAAAAATAATCGTACTTTTGCGCCGACTTTATTGTCTTTCTGTCTGTAAAAGACTTTACACGAAAACATTTTGAACACGGCTCACACATTCGGCTTGCTTTTTGCAAGGCCTACAACTGAGCTTAATCCCCAAACAAGACAAGATGAATGTAGCCATCGTTGGTGCCAGTGGTGCCGTAGGCCAAGAATTTCTTCGCGTCCTCGCCGAGCGCGACTTTCCCATTGACAATCTTCTGCTCTTCGGTTCAGCCCGAAGTGCCGGTACGAAATACACGTTCCGTGGTAAAGAATACACCGTCAAGCTCCTGCAGCACAACGATGACTTCAAGGATGTAGACATCGCGTTCACTTCTGCGGGTGCCGGTACGTCTAAGGAATACCTCGAAACGATTACAAAGTACGGAGCGGTCATGATTGACAACTCTTCTGCTTTCCGTATGGACGACGATGTACCCTTGGTGGTACCTGAATGCAATGCTGCGGATGCACTCAACCGTCCGCGCGGTGTGATTGCCAACCCGAACTGCACCACCATCATGATGGTCGTAGCCCTTCAGGCTATCGAGAAGCTCAGCCACATCAAGCGTGTACACGTTTCTTCTTACCAGGCTGCCAGCGGTGCAGGTCAGGCTGCGATGGACGAACTCATCGAGCAATACCGCCAGGCTTTGGCAGGCGACCCTGTCAAGGTTGAGAAGTTTGCTTACCAGCTTGCCTTCAACGTCATTCCTCAGATTGATGTCTTCCAGGAAAACGGTTACACGAAGGAAGAAATGAAGATGTATCATGAGACGAAGAAGATCATGCACACCGACTGCTTGACTTCTGCTACTTGTGTACGCGTTCCTTCACTCCGTTCACACTCTGAAGCCATCTGGCTCGAAACGGAAGAACCCGTATCTGTCGAAGCAGCTCGCGAAGCCATTGCTTCGGGCGAAGGTCTCGTCTTGATGGACAACCCCGAGAAGAAGGAATACCCCATGCCGCTCTTCCTCGCTGGTAAAGATGCAGTCTATGTAGGTCGTATCCGCAAAGACTTGGCTAATCCCAACGGCTTAACCCTCTGGCTCGTCAGCGACCAGATCCGTAAGGGTGCTGCGCTCAACGCGGTGCAAATTGCAGAATACTTGATTAAAGTCGGCAATGTGAAATAAAACCGCCCGCCGTTTCCTCCGTGAAGGAAGCGAACGAATGGTTTCAATTTTTGAATGAATCTCACTTAGCCGTAAGTTATTGTTCCGGACGTGACGGATGATTCCGTTCACGTCCGGTCTTTTAGTTTCGGGAGAAAAGCGAACGCTTCTCTTCTCTATTTGTTCTGTCCGTTCTTCCCCTCGTTCCTGTTTAAGAGAACGGATTATATCCTCCTCCCCTATGATTCTCACTCCTCATTTTCCTTCGGTTCTGCGCGCAAGCATCGACTTGCCATCCTCCAAAAGCCTCAGCAATCGCGCCTTGTTACTCGGCGCACTGAGCGGAAACGGCGCACAGGTCGAACGGCGTTCTACTTGCGACGACACCTGCGTCATGAGCCACGCATTGGAACAACGCCCCGAGGTGGTCGACATTTTAGCTGCAGGCACCGCCATGCGCTTTCTCACTGCTTATTTTGCTGGATGCAAAGGAGAAGTACATACACTCACAGGTACACAGCGCATGAAGGAACGCCCCATCGGCGTACTCGTTGAGGCATTACGCCGACTGGGGGCAGACATCCAGTACGAAGCCACAGAAGGTTTCCCGCCTCTCCGTATTACAGGACGGCAATTGCAAGGCGGTACCCTCGATCTACCCGCCGATGTCAGTTCGCAATACATCTCAGCCCTGCTGATGGTAGCTCCCCGCATGTGCGAAGGATTGACACTCCGCCTGCAAGGCACCATCATCTCGCGTCCCTACATCGACATGACCCTGCAACTGATGGCTCGTTTTGGTATTCAAGCTCAATGGCTCAACGAGCAGACCCTCTACGTTCCAGCCCAACCTTATGCAACGGGCGTTACCTATACAGTCGAGAGCGATTGGAGTGCGGCTTCCTACTGGTACGAAATGGTGGCACTCACGTCTGATGCCGAAGCCCGCATTGAGCTTCCCTGGCTTTTGAAAGAAAGCTTGCAAGGAGATGCAGCCGTTCGTCGTTTCTTCGAACCGCTCGGCGTACAAACTACTTTCTGCCCCGAACGAGGCAGCATCGTACTTCAAAAGAACCCTTCCCTCCTCCTTCCCGAAGGAGAACCGCTGGTGTTGGATCTCATCAACCAACCCGACCTGGCTCAAACCTTAGTCGTCACTTGTGCCCTGTTGCGCCGCCCCTTCCGTTTTACGGGACTGCGTTCGCTACGCATCAAGGAGACCGACCGCACCGCTGCGTTGGCCGCCGAACTCTTGAAGTTTGGCATCACCTTAGGCGTAGAAGGGGACGATGTACTTTACATCTCCTCCTATCCAACCGATGCGCCCCGCTACGACGGTACACCCATTGCCACCTACCACGACCACCGCATGGCCCTCGCCTTTGCGCCAGCCGCTCTCCGCTGTCCCGGAATTCAAATTGCCGATCCCGAAGTAGTCAGCAAAAGTTATCCAGATTACTGGAAAGACATTGCCTCCTTGTCTGCGAAATAAATATTTCATCCCCTCCAATTACCCCATTCACCATCTTATACGTTATGGAAGTTCTTCTCTATTCTCTCTTGGGTCTTTTCATCGTTGCCCTTTTGGCGGGTTGGATACGTGACCGCATCCTGCGCCGCAAACTCGAACGAGGTGAAATCGAAGAAATGCCTGGCATCCAGAAAGCGCATGCCGACGATTGCTGCGGACAGCACGATATCTGTGAAAAAGAAAGTCTGCTGGCTGCGGTCAGTCAGGAAGTAGAGTATTACGACGATGAGGAACTCGATGTATTCCGTGGTCGTCAGGCCCATGAATACACGGCTGAAGAAGTTGAACGCTTCGAGGATGTGCTCGACACCATGCGCGAAGAGGAAGTGGCCGGCTGGGTACGCTCGCTCCAGTTACGCGGCATTACGCTCCCCGACCCCATTCGCGAAGAGGTGTTCCTGATTGTCGGTGAATTCCGACAAGAAATGAGGGGCTGAAGAAACTGGCTTGTTCGATTAGGGCATTTGTTGGGTTATGAGCTTACTTATGCTAACTCATAACCCTATAACCCTATAACCCAAACCCCATAACCACACAACTACATAACCGCATAACCTCCCCCATCCCCGCCCCTATGTCCATCCTCACCTACCCCTTCTTTCAGCACGCCCTACTAGGTGCCCTCCTTGCCTCCCTTCTTTGCGCCATCGTAGGCACCTACGTGGTGACGCGACGCTTAGTCATCGCCGGAGGCGGCATGGCCCACGCCTCCCTGGGTGGCGTCGGTTTAGGAGCCTACTTTGGATTTCCTCCGCTGTGGGGAGCCACCCTGTTTGCCTTAGGTTCCGGACTGTGCATCCGATGGTTGAGCGGCAAACGAACTGTTCGGGAAGACGCCGCTATTGCCATGCTATGGACCTTCGGCATGGCACTCGGCATCCTCTTTGCCTACCTCACCCCCGGCTTCATGACCGACCTTCCCTCCTACCTCTTTGGCAATATACTGAGCATCTCGACCACCGACCTCCTCCTTTTAGGTAGTCTCACCCTGGTGACCTTCCTCTTTTACGTCCTGTGCCAACGAGCCATCATCTGCATCGCCTGCGACCGCGACTTTGCCCGCACCCAGGGACTCCCCGTCACCCTCATCGAGAGCATCCTGACCCTCCTCACCGCGCTGACCATTGTGGGTTGCCTTCACTTAGTCGGCATTGTCATGGTCATCTCCCTGCTCAGCGTTCCCCAAATGACCGCCGCCCTCTTCGTCCACACCTTTCAACGCCAAGTTCTTCTCTCCGCCCTCTTCGCCTACATAGGTTGCGTTGGCGGCCTCTTCCTTTCCTATTGGGCCGATGTTCCCGGCGGAGCCTCGATTATCCTTGTCAGCATCACGCTTTATGCCCTTTGCCGTACAATAAGACGGGGAAAAGGCAGTTGATAGCCTTGGAAAAGCTCGTCAAGTCGAAACCTCATCAGGTAGAATGGTCGTTGAGTGTATACCCCCAAAGTCGTTATCTCAAATGATTGATCGTTCGGCTTTTCGAGAAAACGACCGAACCCATATTCGACAGCCAACCGTCCAACCATCTCCCTCCTCCCCCTAATCCAGCTTCCTTCCCAGCATGCACATACCCCGCATCCCCCTACTCCTCTGCAGCCTCTGCCTCCTGCTTTGCGCCTCGTGTTCCACCAAGAAGAACACGGGGATGACGCGTTGGTGGCACTCCTTCACCTCCCGTTACAACACTTTTTTCAACGGACACCAGGCCTTCCTGGAAGGAGAAAAAGCCAAAGAGGCGGGTCACAAGGACAATTACACAGAGATGCTCCCCGTCTTTCTCGTAGCCAACGAACAATCACGCGCTACGGGCAAGCCTCAATACGAAACCGCCATTACCAAGTGCCAGAAGGTCATCACGCTCCACTCCATCAAACGCCGCCCTCAAGTCAGTCCCGGCAAACGGAAGAGCAAGAAGATGAAACAATACCTGCAACGCAAGGAGTTCAATCCCTTCCTCAAAAATGCCTGGCTCCTCATGGGCGAAGCCCAGTTTCAGCAAGGCGAATTTCTCGAAGCGGCCTCTACCTTCTCCTACATCACCCGCCTCTATGCCGCCGAACCCGCAGTTGCTGCCGAGGCGCGTCAATGGCAAGCGCGTTGCTATGCCCAGATCGACTGGTACTATGATGCCGAAGAGGCCCTCTCCAAGGTACGTCGTGACTCGACGGGTACCCGCGTACAGCGTGCCGCCGATGCCACCCAGGCCGACCTCCTGCTCCGTCAGGAACGCTTTGCCGAAGCCCTGCCCTACCTGGAGCGCACTGCCCGACAGGCCCGTGGCAGTTACCAGCAAGCCCGTCTCTACTTTCTCCTCGGTCAGGTCAACCACCACCTGGGCAACCAGCAGGCGGCTTATAAGGCATTGGGAAAGTGCATTCGCAAGAGTCCGCCCTTCGAACTCGCTTTTAACGCCCGCATTCTCCAAACGGAAGTCCTCGCGACCGACCGTCGGTCGGACAAGAAGATGATTAACCGACTGAAACACATGGCGCGGTCGGAAAATAACAAGGACTACCTCGACCAAGTCTACTACGCCATGGGTAACATTTACCTGCACACGGCCGACACGGCGGCAGCCATCAGTGCCTACGAAACGGGACGCGCCAAGAGCACGCGCGGCGGTGTCGAGAAGGGCGTATTGCTCCTCCGCCTCGGTTCCATTTATTGGGACCGCCGCAAGTTCGACCTTGCCCAGTCCTGTTACACCGAGGCAATCGGCCTCATCAGCAAAGACTACGACAACTACGAGGAAATCACCCGCCGTTCGAAGGTGCTCGACAAACTCGTACCCTACACCTCTGCCGTTGCCCTGCAAGACAGCTTGCAGGAACTGGCCCGCATGAGTGAGGCTGACCGCAATGCCGCTATCGACCGCGTCATCGAAGCCCTTCGTCAAAAGGAGGAGGCCGAACGCAAGGCGCGCCGCGACTCTGCCGCCCAGGCACGCGCTGAGGAAAATGCGCAAAACGGGACGAACAACACCCCGACGACTACGCCCAACCGTCCGCAACCGGGCAAGGAAGGTCTCTGGTACTTCTACAACCCTACGGCGGTCATGCAGGGCAAACAGGAGTTTGCCAAACGTTGGGGCAAGCGCAAGAATGAGGACAACTGGCGCCGCTCGAACCGTACGGTCGTAGCCATGGACAACGAAACGGGCTATGATTACGAAGCGGAAGACTCGCTCCGTGCGGCAGAGGACTCTATCGCCCAAGCTGAGGAACTGGCTGCCGACTCTGCCGCCAACGATTCTGTGGCAGACGACCCGCATACCCGCGAATACTACCTCAAACAGATTCCCTTTACCGCCGAAGCCAAAACGGCCTCTGATGCCATCATCATGGATGGTCTCTACAACGCGGGCATTATCGAAAAGGACGATCTGGAAGATTTCCCGCTGGCAAGCGAAACCCTGGAGCGATTGGTCAACCAATACCCCACCTTCGAACAGCTGGCCGATGCCTACTACCAGCTCTTCCTGCTCTATTCGCGTTGGGGCAAGACCGACCGCGCCCTGGCCATGAAGCAACGCTTGGCCTCCCGCTTCCCCGACAACGACCTCGCGCGCCTAATCAATGCGCCCGACTTTGAGTACAATGCCCGCTATGGCAAGCAATTGGAGGATTCGCTCTACACGGCCACCTACCAGGCTTACCGTCGGCGCGACTTGGCCACCGTTGAGCAAAACTTCGAACGTTCGACGGAGAAATATCCCAAGGGACTCAACCGCCCCAAGTTCATCCTTATCCACGCGCTGAGCCGCCTTGGCACCGCGACCTCTGCTGACCTCATCAAGGAACTGCGCGACCTCATCAGCCAGTTCCCCGAGAGTGACGTCAGTCCCCTCGCGGGCATGATAGTCAAAGGGTTGGAGAGCGGACGCCAACCGGGCACGGGTACCTTCGACCTCGGGTCACTTTGGGATCGCCGTTCTGCCGCCGCCGACTCTGCCGCAACCGATGCCGCCAACCGCCGGCAGTTCTCGCCCGAGCGTCAGACGCCCTTCCTCTTTGTCCTGATGTTCCCCACCGACTCGGTCAATGCCAACGGCCTGCTCTACGAAATGGCGCACTTCAACTTCACGTCCTTCGTAGTCAGCGGTTTCGACATGAGTCTGGTCAAGGAGAAGGGGCTCTCGCAATTGCGCATGGCGGGCTTCCACTCTTACGAAGAGGCCCACGCCTATGCCCAACGCTGTTACCGCGCAAAGGAACTCCTGCCTTACTTGAAGAAAGGACGCGTCCTGCTTATCTCGCAGGAGAATCTCGAATTGGTCGGCACGCTCTTCAGCATCAACGACTACCTGGAATACTTCGAGAAGACCTTTGCCCCCATCGAGTTGAAACCCAACCAGCCTGTGGAGCAAATGCTCCCCATCGAACAGCATTACGAGGACGAATACACGCCCGAGGAGCTGGAGCGCATGGAAAACGGCGAATCGGAGGATGGCTCGACCTCGACCGATGACGACGAAGGCGAGTGGTACTAACCGCACGCAAGCTCCGCTTTTACACCCAACAAGAAACGCAACACCGTTCCATTGATTCTTGAAAAACAATGGAACGGTGTTGCGTTTGTCGTTTCCGCCCTTTCAGAAGAAGGAAGCGGCTTCTGCCTCAATACTCCACGCGGTCAGTATTCGCCATCCACTCGTCAAAAGGCTGTTTGCCTTCGGCTTCGAGAAGGGTCTCCGTGGTGAGCTTGCGTTCGTGAATGGGGAGGGGCAGTTCGCGGTAGATAAAGGCATCGTCGAACCCCGCCTCGGCGGCATCGTCCTTTGAGGCGGCAAAATAGAGGTGGTCGAGGTGTGCCCAATAAATGGCACCCAGACACATGGGGCAGGGTTCGCACGAGGAATAAATGTCGCAACCCTGCAGGTCGAAGGTTTGAAGCAGAGCCGCCGCCTTGCGGATAGCCTGCACTTCGGCATGCGCCGTCGGGTCGTGGTTTGCCGTCACGCGGTTCACGCCTTCTGCCAATATCTTTCCGTCGCGTACAATGACGGCACCAAAGGGACCACCGCCCTGACGCACATTCTCCACCGCCAGGGCGATGGCACGCTGCATAAAATCTTGATGAGTCATCATGTATGATAAGGTGTTTGAAATGAAACAATGGAAATGAAGTGACACAAAGGTAAGCGCATTCACCATGGAACGTAGACTATCCCGTGTTAAATGACAATAAGAAGACGGCTGTTAAGTAGCCGTGTGGAAAATTAGTTATACATAAAATCCTACTTACCCCCACTCTCTGCCGTGCACGGCGGCCCGGCACAATGAGTCGCAGAAGCCTCGCTCCTCCCCGTGTAGACACTCTATTTGTCCGATGGTGGTGAGAAGGACAAATCGCAGCCACTAAAATTGTCCTTCTACAGGGAGAACGACAAGTGGAAGGAGTAAAATTTGTCTTTCTCCTGATAGAAGGACAAATATCAGGGTGAAAAATTGTCCTTCTATATAGAGAACGACAAGTAGAAGGACTAAAATTTGTCCTTCTACTGATAGAAGGACAAATATCGGAGTGGAAAATTGTCCTTCTTCCGATAGAATGACAATGGGTAAAGCGAAAGAGGCACTGTCCAGGCAGAAAAGCCCCTTCGCCTGCCGCCGTTTCCATGCTTCGCACGACACGAAAGGGGAACGCGAAGAAGAAAACAAAGTTTCCACCGCTCCACCTTCTTCTCTTTTCCTTTCCCAAACGTCACTTTTCCCTCCCCAAATTCCCCTTTTCGAAGACTTTCTTCCATGAAAATGAAAGAAATACACCGTTCGTTCACCCTTTCTTCACAGAATGGGGCTAACTTTGCAGGCGAAAAGACAAAGACACGTTCTTTGAAAGAGATTAATTCAATTTATTATATCACTATGAATTATTTACGATTTACAAAAATGTTCCTCCTCATCTTGGCTTGTGTGATGGGAGGACTGAGTGCAAATGCACAGACTCTCGTTGAGGATGTTATTAATCAAAAAGCAACGGGAGTTACAAATACAAGATACACAGATGTAATTGTAACCGGTACGAGTGGGGCTGTTTACGCTATCAACTGCGCTGGTGATAAGGGTAGTGTACAACTTCGTTCTAAGAAAGACAGTGGCATTGTTACCACCAAAAGTGGCGGTAAAGCAAAAAAGGTGACTGTTGAATGGAATACCGAAACTGTAACAGAACGCACACTCGATATTTACGGAAACGATAAAGCTTATACGAGTCCTAAAGACCTGTACAATTCACAACAAGGTACTAAGATTGGAAGTATCTCACATGCTGAAGGCGCTACCACATTAGAAATTACTGGCGATTATGCTTTCATCGGCTTGCGCTCAGCCAGCTTGGCAATGTACCTCAACAGCATCACCATTACTTGGGAGCAGGAAGGTGGCGCAACCGAAGAAATCGTAGTCAACTTAGCTGATGGCTTTGGTACGCTCTACAATGCGAATGCCTTGACAGTACCCGCTGGTGCATCATGCGGTATTGTAACGGGCGTAAAGAATGGTGTATTGGAAGTTAACTACCAGTATAACGAAGGTGGACAAATTCCCGCTAAGACTCCCGTACTCGTTAAGGCTCCGGGTCAAGAGAGCATCAAGTTCACAACCACGACGTCTACTGAAACGGCTCCCGCCGGCAACCTCCTCAAGGGTGCAACCGAAGACGGTGAATTTACTGCTGAAGCTAACTACTGTTACTACAAGCTCGCATATAACGACTTCACTGCTAAGACGGGTCTCGGCTTCTACTGGGGCGCAGAGAACGGCGGTGCATTTAAGATGAAGGCAGGCAAGGCTTACCTCGCTGTAGAAAAGACTGTAGCACAGGGTGCGCAGAAGTTCAGCCTCGAAGGCAACGCTACGGGTATCGAAGCGGTAGAGCAGGCAAATGAAGCTAACCGCGTGGTTTATACGCTCGACGGTCGCCGCGTGATGAACGAAAAGCTCGCTAAGGGTCTCTACATTATCAACGGCAAGAAGGTGCTCGTTAAGTAATCTCGAAACTGTATATTCACTCCTAAACTATCCATAGACAATGAAACGCAATTATATCCAACCGCAAGTTGAAACGCTCGCTTTAAACGTAGAAAGTGCTGTGCTGACGGCAAGTCCTCTTGGTGTTACCAACAAACAGCCTGATAAGGATGATGTCAGCAACCTCTTCTCTGCCGGCCACGATTCTTGGAGCAGCGAAAGCTGGAACGATAGCGAAGAATAAAGCACGCTCCCCGCAAGGGACAGTGCACACCACTCTACTTAACCGCCTCACCCAATCGGGTGTGGCGGTTTTTTTATGCCAATCGGCTCACTGACCGACGGTGAACTGGCACGGCACTCGCTTTTTATCCGTAATTTTGCCCGCAGCAAAACCATTAAAATCAAACAAAATGGACATCGTAGAAAGATTTTTAAAGTATGTAGCCTTCGACACCCAGTCGGCTGAAGATACAGGCAAGACCCCCAGCACGGATAAGCAGTGGAAACTGGCGGAATATCTGAAAGAAGAACTCACCACACTCGGACTTACCGAGGTGGAACTCGACGATAACGGCTATGTGTATGCTACCCTGCCCGCTAACACGGACAAGGACGTGCCGACCATCGGCTTTATTGCCCACATGGACACAAGCCCCGACTGCTCAGGCGAAAATGTACAACCGCGCATAGTGGAAAACTATGACGGCGGCGACATCGTATTGGATGCTGCGGCGGGACTGGTGACTTCACCGAAGAAGTTTCCCGAACTCTTGGACCACGTGGGCGAAGACCTCATCGTTACCAACGGACACACCCTGCTCGGTGCAGACGATAAGGCGGGTATTGCCGAAATCGTGAGTGCCATGGAGTACCTCATCGCCCACCCCGAAATCAAGCACGGCAAGATTCGCGTGGGCTTCAACCCCGATGAGGAAATCGGACTGGGGGCGCACAAGTTTGACGTGAAGAAGTTTGGTTGCGAATGGGCCTACACGATGGACGGCGGCGAACTGGGCGAACTGGAATATGAAAACTTCAATGCAGCAAGTGCCCACATCGAGGTGAAGGGCGTAAGCGTGCACCCGGGTTATGCCAAGAACAAGATGATCAATGCGGCGCGCGTAGCTGCTGAATTTGCTGCCCAAATGCCGACGCACGAAACGCCCGAACAGACGACTTCGTACGAGGGATTCTTCCACCTGCTGGGCATCGAGGGCAATGTAGAACGTGCCTCGTTGACCTACATCATCCGCGACCACGACCGCGCGCGCTTCGAACGCCGCAAACGCTTTATCGAAAAGGCGGTGGAATGGGCCAACGAACGCTACGGCGAAGGCATCGTGAAGGCTGAACTTCACGACCAGTATTACAACATGCGCGAAATGATTGAACCGGTGCCCCACGTGATCGACATTGTACTCGACGCAATGAAGGCCTGCGAGATTACCCCGAAGGTACGCGCCATCCGTGGCGGTACAGACGGAGCGCAACTCTCGTTCATGGGACTCCCTTGCCCCAACATCTTTGCGGGCGGACTCAACTTCCACGGACCGCACGAGTTCCTCCCCATTCCTTCGCTTCGCAAAGCGTCTGACTTGGTGGTCAAGATTGTTGAACTGACTGCTAACCGAGGCTAAAGATTCGTCGAAAGATCGTTATATCGAAATATCGTTATATCGGAATGCCGTTATAGCGATATTTCGATATTTCGTTATTTCACCCCACCGCAAAAGCATAACCTCTCGTCGCACAACCTCTTATCGCATAACCTCTTATCACATAACCTCCCCTCACAAGAGCGCAACCCCCTTCTATGGAAAGTTTCATCACCGACCTCGCCCTCATCCTCATCAGTGCGGGCATTGTCACCCTCCTATTCAAACGCCTCAAACAACCCTTAGTATTGGGGTACATTGTGGCAGGCTTCATTGCCGGTCCACACATGCCCTATACGCCTTCGGTCAGCAACATGGAAAGCATCCATACGTGGGCCGACATTGGCGTCATCTTCCTGATGTTCACCCTCGGACTCGAATTCTCCTTTAAGAAGATTGTCAAAATGGGAGTCGGCCCCATCATCGCTGCCTGTAGCATCATGTTCTGCATGATGAGTGTGGGCAGCGCGGTAGGACATTTCTTCCACTGGGGCACCATGAACAGCCTCTTTCTGGGCGGTATGCTTGCCATGTCGAGTACGACGATTATCTACAAAGCCTTCGACGACCTTGGGCTGCGGCAAAAGAAGTTTGCCGGTGAGGTGTTGAGCGTACTAATCCTGGAGGACATACTCGGCATTTTGCTCATGGTCGTGCTGAGTGCCTTGGCGGTGTCGCGTCAGTTTGAGGGTATGGAGTTAGTCGGAAGTCTGTTTAAGCTCGGTTTCTTCCTCATCCTCTGGTTTGTCGTGGGCATCTACATGGTGCCGATTTTTCTGCGCAAGGCGCACAAGTGGATGAACAAGGAGACCCTTCTCGTGGTCAGCATCGGACTCTGCTTCCTTCTCGTAGTCATGGCCAACAAGGCAGGCTACAGTTCGGCCTTCGGAGCCTTTATGATGGGCAGTATCCTCGCCGAAACGGTCGAAGCCGAGAGCATTGAGCGTGTCGTTTCGCCCGTCAAGGACCTCTTTGGCGCCATCTTCTTTGTCTCCGTAGGTATGTTGGTCGACCCCGCTGTACTGGTGGAATACGGCCTGCCGATTCTCGTACTCTGTCTGGCGATTATGTTGGGACAAGCCGTGTTTGGCACCTCCAGCTTTCTCATCTCAGGACAACCGCTGCGCACGGCCATCCAGAGCGGTTTCTCCATGGCTCAGATTGGTGAGTTTGCCTTTATCATTGCCTCACTCGGCATTTCGCTCCACGTAACCGACGACTTTCTCTATCCCGTTGTCGTGGCAGTGAGCATCATTACGACCTTCTTCACCCCCTACATGATTCGCGCGGCTCACCCCGTAGCGGGCTGGGTTGAACGCATCGTGCCTGACAACATGCTGGCGCATTTCGAGAACCGCCAACACCAGCGTCAGATCGCCACTCCGCTCCGTAAGAACCCGTGGCGCAGCCTGCTCACCGCACTCATTAGTCAAGTGGGAGCCTACTTCACCCTGAGCGTAGCGGTTATACTGATTTCGTTTGCGGCCTTGTTGCCACTGTGTCGCGGGGCATTCGGTCACTGGCCGGGCAACATTACCTGTGGACTGCTGACACTTGCCACGGCTTCTCCCTTCCTGCGTGCCATCGTGATGCGTAAGAATCATTCGGAAGAATGGAAACTGTTGAGCCGTCGTAGCCGCCTGGACCGCATGGGCCTTTGGCTGACCTTCGGACTGCGCTATGCACTGGCTGCGGCTGCGGTCTACTATGTCATCAACTTTCTCTCTCCGTTCTGGTGGCCCTGGCACGTCGGCACTTCGGTATTGCTCGTCGGACTCTTTATTGCCCTGCGTGGAGTGAAGTGGGTCAGCATCAAACTGGAACGTACATTCATCCAAAACCTCCGCTCGCGTGAGGTACGGGCGAAGAGTGGCGAACCCGGCTATGCGGGCCGACTCAACAACCGCAACATCCACTTGGCGGAACTCGAAGTACCGGAACACTCGGCCTGGGCGGGCAAACGCCTCTACGAACTGGACTTTAGTCACCGCGATGGGGTTATGATTGCGGCCATTGTACGCGGGGCGCACCGATTGAACGTACCGGGTGGCGAAGCCATGATTTTCCCGGGTGACCGCATCGAAGCGATTGGTGACGATGAGAGCCTGCAAACTTTCGCCCAACGCATGAACCAGGAACACCACCAACTTCCTTTGGCTACAAGTACGCTTCAGTTGCGCCGCGTCATCATTCGCGAAGGCAATCGCTTTATCGGTCAACGCCTGCGCGACAGCGGCATCCGCTCCCAGTACCATTGCATGGTGGTAGGCTTCGAGGACGCTTCGGGCAATATTATTCCTGCCACAGCAGACCGCACCATCGAACGCGGAGATGCCATGTGGATTGTAGGAGAAGACGAAGCGGTCAGCAGACTGATTAAGTGAGGGTAAACTACCTCACGGCAAAAGAGCGTGAGCTCGATTCTCCCCCTCCCTCTCCATGGGGTTCAAAAACGATTCAGCCCTGTAAGAACCACACCCTCTCCTTGTTTAGGAAAGAAGGTATGGTCCTTACAGGGCTGAATTGTTTTTAGAGAGAAAGTCGTACTTAAGAAGGCATCACATTCGTCTGACCGCTGACATAGATAAACTGTCCGTCACACGAAATGCCTTTGGCCTTGACACCCGTAACAGTCATGTCGATGGTGCCGCCGTCGAAGGTGAAGTCACGCTTGATTTTCATGCCGCGACACTTCGACTCAAGCACGGGGTCTTGGGGCTTGTAAGTCGTTCCCGTTACATTCATTTTAATCAGAACGGGCGTATCGGGAGCCTGCTGGATGAGCAAGTCGGTGCCGACACTGATACCCTTGGTACCGAGACCCGAAACGGTTGCTTCGATGGTTCCTCCCGTAAAGGTCAAGGCACTGTCGGTCTTCAAGCCCTTGACATCATCGGCGGCTACATCTACCACAATCTTTCCACCACGGATAAAGGCCTGTCCATTCCATTCGTCGGTAGGATCCTTGGTAATACCCACGTCGATGCCATCACCTTGCTGACCAGAAAGATAGAAGGTTCCGCCCTCCAACTGCAGGTATTGCTCAATGTGCATCGCGTCTGAAACCGCCTTGGTCACTCGGAAGGTTCCGAAATCGGACTTAAACTGGGTATATTCATCCGAAGCATAGGCATGCTTCGTGTTTCCAACCAACTGGAGCGAACCGCCCCCTTCAAATTCCGCATGACCGTTGATAAAGAAGCAGGCATCTTGAGTGCCTGCCACACCATCGGTCAGGGTAGTGACGGTCTGTGCTGGAATTTTTACCTTGATACGCTTTCCGTTAGCGATGTTAATAGCGGCACTGTCGGGATTGGTAAGGGTCAGATCGCTCAAGAGAAGCGTAGCCTTGTATTCCCCATCCATATAGAAGGAACCCTGACTTGCCTCACCAGCCAGTTCATAGGTTACCTCTTGCTGGAGTTCGGGATTTGCCACGACGCTGACATGTCCGCCTTGTGCGCGAACGGTCAGATAGGGTGCGATGTCTGCCGACACGGTGACCCAAGTCTGTGCATCATCGTAAGCCACTCGAACGGTGCGAGGCGCAACGGTGGTATGGTCAAAAGTAATGCGGTCTACTTTCGTCACAGGATAGGTGGTTCCCATGACCGAAAAAGAGCCGCCGCCCTCGGCAAAAACCACATCGGCTGCCGTGGCGGCGGGTATAGCGGTAATCACCTGACCTTGATAAACCTTCATGGTTTGCGCTGTTGCCACTTGAGGCAGCGACAAACTCAGGGCCGCGATGATTAGACGAATCTGTTTCATTCAAAATATTTATATAACTACGTGGGTGCTACAGCTTACTGTGCAAGTACCTTGAAGCTCTTGCCGTTTACGCTAACAATGTAAGCACCCTTGGTCAGCTGTTGCGTAGCGGGAACCTGTCGGCCGTCCATACTGTATACGCGAACTTGGCTACCCTCAGGAGCGGTGAGCTGCAATTTACCATCACGAATCGCTACATCAATTTGAGGAGCATCTTTTGACACGCTTTCAATAGCAGTCGTAGATTTCTCTGCAAAGAAGAACTTGCTGAGCGCACTCAAATCAAACGTAGCCGTTTCTGCCGTGTTCTTGGCTACGAGCTTGCCTTCGCTAAACGTGAAAACCAAACCATCAATAGCCAAACTCTTCTCTACGCCATTGGCTTGCTGAAGAGTGACATACTTGTAATCCTGTGCCTGGGCAGCTGTAGCTCCCATGGCTAACATCAGTGTAAATAATAACGATTTCATAGGCAGTATAGTCTAAAAGTACTGCGCAAAGATAAAGCTACATTTTGGGACAAACGAACAAAATGCCAAACTTTTTCAGCTTTTGCCGTCAAAATTTAAATTTATATCCCAATGAGATGACATGATGATTACTGTTCGATTCGTCATCTGCATCTTTATCCCACAGATAAGCGACATCCAAACGGTGCTTCTTGGTGATCTTCCATTCAGCACCAACCTTCAAACGTCCCTTCTCTAAGTCGAATTTATCCTGCAAATCATTCACCAGTTCATAGGATACATAGGGGGTCCAGTGGCAATGGTTGATATTATACTCTACTTGCAGACGCGAACGCAGATAATGCTTGTCCTTGCTTTCCTTGACATCGGGATCCACACTGTGATCACTAAAGGTAGTACCGGCATATTCATACTTACTGCCTGTAAAACTAGGCAACAAGACTTCGGGAATGGGGTTACGGAACTTATGTTGCTGAATCGTTTCGCCCACATAACGGGTGTACTGGTAACGTTCGCGCAACGAGAAGGTGAAACGGCCGGCTTCGACCTTACCCGTTACTTCCAACAAAGCCCGGTGACGATTACGCCAATAACCCTGTTCGACATTGTATCCATCCAAGATGGGACGACCTGCATCGTCTAATTCGGGTGATCCCGTCTCGTCGGTCTCGTATTTTGCCTTCACTTCTTCCGACTTATAGTCGTGGATAAAGACGTAACTGGCACCCAAAGAAAGATATTTCAAGGGCTTATAGGATGCACCGGCCGAAACCGCCCAACGCGAAGGCTGACTGAACTTGTCGTCGAGTCGGAATTCCAATCCACCGTCAATGGAGAAGGACTTAGAAAATGCTTTCTGTACCGTAGCTTCGGTCCACAAACCGAAATCGTCACCTGAATCAGCCAGGGCTGGAGTGACCGCAGCGCAAGCTAAGCAGCAGAAAAGGAGAGGTGATTTCATGAGAAGATGATGTATATTGGACTGAATGATATAAAATAATTTGCAGTAGCTACTTATAATATTTACTCTGTAGGAATTTTAAACATACGGTCAATGGACTTGATACGCTTTTCCGGATCGTAATAGAAGACGCGAAGCATGGTCATATCCGTCAGGAAATCAACCGCTCCGACTTCCACGCGATTGATCTTCAATCCCAAACGCTTCTCCAAGTCTTCCTTCAGCTCTTCATAACGCTCGGGTTGAATCAGGTCTATGTTATCGTAGCGTACATACTTACAACCTTCATCCTTCGTGGCGAGGAAGCGTTCGCAGAACCATACGCACAGAATGAAGATGGCATTCACTGCCAACTGTTCCAAGAAGTTGATACTGTCACACTTCCCGTTGAGCACACTGAGTGCAACAAGGAAGAAAAGGTAAGTCATCTCACGGATGGGCACACTCTCCGTACGGTAACGGATGATACCGAAGATGGCAAAAAGTCCCAAGGCTGCTCCAATGCCCATGTCGTGGGTGTCACGAAGCAAAAGGGCTATGAGCATAAAGATGCTGACACTTAATAGGACAAACGTGAAGTAGTAGTCACGACGACGCCCCTTGGGATAATAGAAGAAGTGTACCACAAACCAGGTTACAAACGTATTAAGTAACAGGTTTCCGAAAAGACTAACAATAAAGGGGGTAAATTCAAAATTATGAGCTGAAAAGAAATAAGATAAATAAGAGAACATACTTACGGGTTTATAAAAGAAAGGGAAAGAAGCTATTCAATAAAAGGCTTAACGGGACTCAGCCACCTTGCGGATGCGTATCAGTCGCTTTTTGAAACGGTTGATGCGCAGGTGGGGATTGGTCACCGTCGCACCAATGCAATACTTGCTGAAGCCTGCCGGCTTAATACGCAACTCGCGCAGGATGGGCAAGATGGGAGAAGGCACACGACCGTCGCGTTTCAACTCAATAACCACAATGTTATCCATGAGTTGCTGTGCTTGCGTCGCATGATTGTAAAAGTGGATATTAAAATCGATCGTCAATCGCTCGGTCTTTTCATAGTTTACCAGGGTAATCCGACTGAAACGGTTCGAGAGAGTGGGCACCAAACTGTCCAAACGCAGTCCCGTCACTTCTTGCAGAAAGTCACCTCCTGCACCTTGTTCAATCACAGCATCTAACGAAGGGACCGGCACCCGACTCTTAAAAGTCTTACCATGGTTATCCTTATTCTTCACTTCGAGGAAGGTCTGGTGCGAACTTAAATAGGTACGTACACGCACCTTAGTACGCGGCACATGCCCCGTTTGATGCGAATAATACATACCGCGTGAAGCATCGTCCCAATAGGTTGTAGCATAGGGACTGATGCGTAATCCGTCTACTTCTTGAGCATAATACAATCCTTGAACCGCACGAAGCAACCTCTTCAAGGTTTCCACATTTGCCAAGTACTTTTGGTCGGTACGGTTCATCAACCGTATCGACTTCATTTCCTCCAATGTAATGGGTGGAAGAGCAGTAACTAAGGAATCTATACTGAGATCACTTGGATTCATAGCATTAGGAGATGGGTGGTCGTTAGACATACCATAGAGATCAGGAGATAACAAGTCATAGAAGAAAACAGGCAAAACCCTATAATGAAAGCCCCTAAAGTAGCTTTGTAAGAATCACCGTAAAAGAAAAGGAGAATCCCCTATAAAGGAGCTACTACAAAAAGAGGGAGTACCCCTTGGCATCTCCCTTTCTGCATTCTATCTAAGACGATTACAAAGATAATCGTTACAATGTAAATAAAACAGCTAATCTTCACAATATTGCAACAACTTCTCAAAAGAATTCGCTCATCTCTACCAATGGCACGCGATTCATTTGAAAAATAGAAGAAAGACTGATCAATCCCTAGCTCCGGGAAAACTTGGCTGGGCACACCGCTGTAATGTTGTACGGTCGCGGCAGGCCGCGACCCAAAGCAGAAGTAACGAACCCTCTTTGGGATTCTGCGCAAAGAGGAGAACCCCGGAGGGGTGATAGGGACTTAGCCTAGGGTGGAGCGAAGCGGAACCCTAGGTAAACGATTACGATCTTTAAAATGTATCGAACCCCAGAGGGGTGGAAGCCCCCAAAAAGCGCAGGTAACGAAATATACCCAGTTGTCCTTTGGTGTCATTTGCTGCCACCCCTTCGGGGTTCGAATGTATTTAAACAACCGATTGGTTACCCAGGGTTACGCTTCGCTCCACCCTGGGCTAAGACGCTGCCACCCCTACGGGGTTCATGTATACGTGAGCAAGTTCAAATGTGCCATATCCAATTCTTCCCCTGTTTAAAATTCAGCGCATAAAAGAGAACCCCGGAGGGGTGATAGGGACTTAGCCTAGGGTGAAGCAAAGCGGAACCCTAGGTAAAAGATTACGGTCTTTAAAATGTATCGA
>JABLTM010049703.1_pt1 | contig 110533 bp, 114 predicted proteins | sample 7160121 | NCBI WGS metagenome assembly JABLTM01 (sample SAMN14651224, study PRJNA627086) | human gut metagenome | isolation source: feces | host: Homo sapiens
CATCGTGACATCCAGCAACAAACATAATACCAAGTCTTTCTCATGGACCGGGGTAAGCCACGATGATGAACTAAATAGAAAATTATTTTAAAAACATCCGCAGCATCTTCCTCTTAAACTTATTATACCTCTGATACCGCACCGGCAGATCCATCCACGTCTTCTTATCCACAATACTTCTGTAATGTGTAAACTCATCAAATCCGGCCTGGCCGTGATATCCGCCCATGCCGCTTTCGCCGACACCGCCAAACGGCATGGCACTGGTAGCGAGATGAATGATGGTGTCGTTAATACAACCACCGCCGAAGTGACAGCGGTCAAGGACTTTCTTCTGAGCAGCTTTGTCTTCACTGAAGAAATACAGTGCCAGCGGATGTGGATGGGATTCCACGGTCTGGATGGCTTCATCCAGTGATTCGTAAGTCAGAATTGGAAGAATCGGTCCGAAGATTTCTTCGCCCATAATGGCATCATCCCAGGTGACATTTTTCATAACGGTAGGTGCGATGCGTAAAATCTTGGCATCGGACTGCCCGCCGATTATTACTTTCGATGAATCGATCAGTCCCTGCAGACGCTGGAAATGTTTCCGGTTGATAATTTTACCGTAACTTGGATTTTCCAACGGGTGTTTGCCGAACTGACGGCGGATCTCGGATTTGATTGCATCGATCAACTGGTCACGAATGGCTTTGTCGCAGAGGATATAATCCGGAGCAACACAGGTCTGTCCGCAGTTTAAGTATTTTCCAAAAACGATACGTCTTGCGGCAAGTGGAATCTTGGCTGTGGAATCCACGATACATGGGCTTTTGCCACCAAGCTCCAGTGTGACCGGTGTTAGGTATTCGGCTGCATGTCTTAAGACTTCGCGTCCGACCGTCTTTCCGCCGGTGAAGAAGATCTTATCAAAACGCTGGTTCAAAAGAGCCTGATTTTCCGCACGTCCGCCGGTTACGACAGCAACATATTCTTCGGAGAAGCATTCTTCGATGATCTCCTGCATGACACGGCTGGTGGCTGGTGCATAAGCACTTGGTTTAACAACAGCGGTATTGCCGGCTGCCAGTGCGTCAATCAGTGGTTCCAGTGTCAGAAGAACCGGGTAGTTCCACGGACTCATGATAAGAACTGTTCCGTAAGGCGAAGGCGAGCGGAAGCTTTTGGCGGCAAACTGTGCCAATGGCGTCGGAACCCATTTCTCCTTCGTCAGCTTCTTGATGTGCTTCAACATCCAGCTAAGTTCTGAAAGAGTGAGTCCTACCTCACACATATAGCTTTCAGTCTCGCTTTTTCCGAGGTCGGCTTTTAAGGCAAGGTTCAGATCCGGTTCATGCCGGATGATGGAATCTTTTAATTTTTTGAGTTGTTCTATACGATAATTTACAGGCAGTGTCTGGCCTGTCTGGAAAAATTTATGCTGCTTTTCCAGGATGTTCTGAATTTCTGTTTCTGTCATGTTCACTTACCTCCTGTACAAGATGATACATCTGTTCCAGTTTCTCAGGTCCCCATAACGCAGGTACCGGGTAGAGCGGGTTGGCTTCTTTGTCCGCATAACAGGCAAGCTTTGGAATATCTTCATTACGGATACCGTCCAGGGTCTCCGGGATATTCATGGAAATGTTCATGCTGCGGATGTGGTTGATGAATTCTTCGGCTGCAACTGCATCAAGTTTCGAATCAGAAATGCCGGTGATTCGTGCAAGTCTGGCCAGTTTCTTATGTGCAGCAGTTCCATACGCTTTCAGTACGATCGGAAGGAGTACGGAATTGGCAAGTCCGTGCGGGATACCGTAGCATCCGCCGAGACTGTGAGCTACAGCGTGTACATATCCGACATAACTCTTGGTAAATGCCGTTCCGGCGAGATAAGAGGCGCGGAGCATGTTACGTCTTGCAGTTTTATCATTTCCATTTTTATATGCAGTCTGCAGGTTATCGAAGATCAGCTGGATCGCTTCGATCGATGCGGCGCGGGTCTGCTTCGTAGTTGAACGACCAATATAAGCCTCGATCGCATGTGTCAGCGCATCCATTCCCGTAGTTGCCGTAAGCTGCGGCGGAAGTCCATACGTAACGGACGGCTCCAGAACCGCATAATCCGGAATCAGATTAAAATCGTTAATTGCATATTTGTGATGTGTATCTGCATCAGTGATGACAGCTGCAAGCGTGGTTTCACTTCCGGTTCCGGCAGTTGTCGGAACTGCGATCAGAAGTGGAAGCTTATGCCAGATCTTTAAGATACCTTCCATCTTAGCCAGCGGTTTGTTCGGGCGGGCAAGTCTTGCACCGACTGCTTTGGCACAGTCCATGGAAGAGCCGCCACCGAAAGCCAGAAGTGCCTGACATCCGTGTGCCAGATAAAGATCTTTGGCTTCTTCTATATTGGCAGAAGTCGGATTTGCAACTGTATCTTTATATATTGTACATGAAATTTCAGATTTTAAAAGCTGTTTTTCCAAAGGTTTTGTAAGCCCGAGTTTGTAGACCCCCGGATCGGTGACGAGCAGGATATGGGAAATGTGATGTTTTTTCAGGACTTCCGGGACGTGTTTGAATCCGTCGATCAGTTCCGGTTCTCTGTAAGGAAGAACAGGGAGTGCGATACGAAAACAAGTCTGAAAAATGCGGCAGTATATTTTCTTTAAAATATTCATGAGAGACCTCCATTGTGTATGCTGTATTTCCGAAATTTTAACGGTATTTGCGTTTCGTCTAAAATTCAAAAAATACTAAATAGTGATTAAGTTCAGTGAGTTGCGGAAAATGCAGTGTCATACCGCAAATCCTGTGATAGAATAAAACTGGGTGTAACCCCCATGTCAAGAGAACAAGAAAGAAATTGATTTATAAAAGAAAGTATTGCTGATTGCAGAAAGTTAAGAGAAGAAAGAAGTGAAAGCTATGCAGGCAAAAGGCGAATATTGTATCACCGCAGGCGAATTTGCAAAGATGTGCCAGACCACCAGAGATACCTTACGGTATTATGAACGACAGGGAATTCTTGTGCCGAAGAAGAACCCGGTCAATGGCTATCGTTACTATAGTTATGCACAGATCAGTTCATATTATTTTATACGGACATTCCGGGGGCTGGATTGTTCGGTTGGAGATATCAAAGAATATCTGCTTGGCGGAGAAGAGATAAGATTCGATGAATTTGTAGAACAGCAGTATGACAAACTGTTTCTTATGCGGCAGGAACTGGACCGTAAGATTCGCACCATTGCAGGAACCAGACAGATTCTGGATCAGATCCGTATTGCAGATCAGGGACATCCGGTAATTCGTGAGATTGGGGTTTCGTGGTATTTTATATTTACCGAAGTAATATCAAAGCCGGCAACCTCATCCGGCGAGATTGAAAAAGATATCCGCAGACACCTGAAACGTTGTGATAATCCAGGCATTCAGGCATTCCCGATGGGTGCTTCTATCGATAAAGAACAATTTCTGAGAGAAAATTATACCTATAAAAATGTATTTAGTTTTACAGAAGAAGGATGCAGGAATAAAAAAGATATCGTGGAAATGGAACCAGGTGAATATCTGGCAGCAGTCTGCCGGGAGAGTGACGGTGATATCAGAGATACATACCGGGAAATCAAAGACCTTATGAAAAAAGAATCAAAACAATTCGATTCCGACATCTACAGCCTGAGTATCGTAAACGTCATCGATCCGAATGAAGAACACAAATACCTGAAATACATATTCGCAAAGGTAAAACAAATATAAAAAGAAATCTTACGCGAGCGTAGCGAGCTTAAGTATTTATGGCGGGATTCATAAGATCCCAGCCGCAGCGGCGTCCCATCTACGAATCCCCGCGCCCCTGCAATATCATCTTCATCTTATCCTTCTCCATCTGCATCCAGTAATCCTTCCGATTTTCGAATTCCTGGCTGATCCATTCCATTGAATCATCCAGTCCCTCCTGGGTAAATGGAAAATCTTTTGCTGTCTTCATATCATCGGAAGTCTTCTCGAAACACCACGGTTCCGGATATACCCATACATGCAGTGTATCATCTTCTGCACGTATGAAGAAGCGCATCCCCTGATGAGAGCCGGAGAAAGGCTCTTTTTTTAATACTTTGATATTAAGACCAATGACCTTGATCATGTCAAATCCTCCTTATGTCAAATCCGTATCTTTATGATAAATGGTAATACAGAAAACTTACCACTGGCAGCTTTTCTTGCATATTGGGTATAAAAATTCTGTGCCAAAATTCTTGTCACAAAAATTTTAGCACAGAAAGTCTGATTCATAAAGAAATTTATAAAGTTAGATTTGCAGATTCGTGTCTATTCATGTGATTCTTCCGCAAGTTTCTTATAATAAAGAATCAGATCCGCAGCCTGATCAAAAGTCAGATGTGTGGTATCAACAGACAGATTATAATATTTTGACTGTCCCCACTCTTGCCCTGTGAATTCTTTACGGAAAGCACTGCGCTTCTCGTCAATCTCTTCAATCTTGCGTTTGGCCTTTAATCGAGAATTGATATGATCGTGTGCCATAACGGTTGCGATACGTTTCTCCATATCCGCATGAACGAATACGCTGAATGCATTGTCCTGTCCGTGTGTCAGATAACCGGCGCAACGTCCGATAATGATGCAGGGCTTTTCGGCAGCCAGTTCTTCTACCAATTCAAAAGGGAAAGGTTTTTTCTTCGGTCTGGAGTAGTTAAGAGCGATAGAATACAGTAAGCTGTTCATCGGCTGCTCTTCCAGATATTCTTCGACTTCACCTTCGAAGCCGCGTTCCTTTGCGATTGCGATGAAACGGTCTTTGTCATAGAATTCATATCCGGTGCGTTTTGCCAGAATCTTTCCGATGGCATGTCCACCGCTTCCATATTCACGTCCGATGCAGATAATTGTTTTTTCCATAATCATTTACCTCCATATGTCTGATTCATATTTTTAATATAATTGATAGAAAATAGTTGATCCGACAACCGTTATAAGTCCGGCAACCGCAATAGAAAGACTGCTCATGGCACCTTCGATCTCACCGATTTCCATAGCTTTTGCAGTTCCCATGGCATGCGTTGCGGTACCGATCGCAAGTCCCGTTGCGATAGGATGTCTGATTCCGCACAGTCTGCAGATTACATCACCAAACATATTTCCGATGATACCGGTGATAATGATGGCGGCTACTGTAATGGTAACGATTCCGCCAAGCTCTTCCGAAATACCCATTCCGATTGCTGTTGTAATCGACTTCGGAAGTAACGTTGCATAGATCTGCTTATCCAGATGAAATAATGTTGAGAAGACCCACACGCCGGCAAGACTTGTGAAGACTCCGGAGAGAATTCCGGCAAGAATTGCTTTCATGTTCTTCTTTAGCAGTCCCATCTGCTGATACAGAGGAATTGCAAGGCAGACCGTAGAAGGTGTCAGCAGATAGCTGAGTAACTGCGAGCCGTCCTCATACACTTCATATTTAATATTGGTAACTTTCAAAATAATAATAACAAATACAATGGAGATCAGCAGTGGATTACAAAGCGCAAGTTTCGTTTTTTGTCTGAGAATGATACCAATCTCGTATCCGATCAGGCTGATCGCCAGACAGAAAAATGCTGAATCCTGTAATAATTTACTCATGTTTTTTGTCCTCTTTCTTTAAGATAAACTGTGCAATACGTCCGCTTACGGCCATAACAAGGATGGTTGTAACGACGATAATAATACTGATCGGAATGATGACTGGCTTTAAAGCACCCCAGGAAACCATAAGTCCGACTCCGGCAGGGATAAAAAGCATTGGCATGATTTCAATCAGAAATCCTCCGGCTTCATTTACTGCATTGAGTGGAAGTATACCGGTCTGTAAACCGATCAGCATAAGAACGAGGCCGTAGATGCTGGCCGGAACCGGGAGCGGCAGTAATGCATGCAACAGTTCTCCGACGAATGAGATCGCCAGGATGATCATAAATTGTCTTACAAACTTCATGTGTTCCTCCCTATATCTTGTGAATCATAAGATATCCACTTTACTTTGGTGAAATTGTCCTACCAATTATACCACTTCTGAAATAATATGCACGGAAAATCTTAGCGAAAATTGTATAAAATATAATACGTGTGATATGGCGCAAGAATTTAAACGGCATAAATGAGAAATATTATCTGAACGGTCGGAGGTATTAAGAAAATCTTCATAATTTATAAGAGGAAGTCTTTATATTTCTATAGTAAAATGAATCCATATTCTGAAAAGTCTGAAAAACGACAGAGAGGAGGAGTATGAGGAAGGTAATTGAAGTCAGGAATCTATACAAGCTGTACCGTGTTGGTGATGAGTTTGTACGCGCACTGGATGGTGTGGATTTTGAGATATATGAAGGAGAGTTTTGTGCAATTGTCGGAACATCCGGTTCCGGTAAATCTACACTTCTGAATATGCTGGCGGGGCTGGAAAAACCGACAAAGGGAGAGGTCATCATTGCGGGAAAGCATATTGAAAAGTTAAATGAAGAACAATTGGTGACATTCCGGCGGGATCATGTGGGATTCATCTTTCAGTCATTTCATCTGATGGGAACGTTGAATGCGGTGGAAAATGTAGCATTGCCGCTTAGCTTCCGCGGCGTTCCAAGAGATGTAAGAGTACGAAAAGCCAATGAGATGTTAGATCTGGTAAAACTTGGAAAGCATAAGAAGCATCTGCCGAACCAGATGTCGGGCGGACAGCAGCAGAGAGTGGGAGTTGCCAGGGCACTGGTAGTAGATCCGGATATTATATTTGCCGATGAGCCGACAGGAAATTTGGATTCCCATACATCGGAAGAAGTCATGGAACTGATGCAGCGGGTGGTCAGAGAGCAGAAGAAGACACTGGTCATGGTCACACATGATGATCATCTGGCAACTTATGCGGACAGGGTATTTCATATCCGGGACGGCAGGATCATTAAGATAGAAGATAACCGATGGAAAAAAGGGAAAGAAGAGGGAGGAAGACATGCAGAAACGAATACAGAAAGAGACAGGAAATAATTGCTTGAAAAGAATCATTGTTGCCTTTCTGGCAGTGATCATGATGACAACTATGCTGCATCCGCAGATGGTACAGGCTGCAACAGGCACAGAGAATGGAATTTTTATTAAATCGAAGAACAATGAAGCACCCGTATTTGAAGCAGGGAAAAAGAAAAACTGGAACTTTGTAATAACTAATAATTCTGGAAATGTGTTGAATAATGTTACAATAACGCCAGATTTGGGAGACAAGAATGAAGATTGGCCATTTAAAACCGAAAAACAAAGCTATCAGAAAAGTTTAGGAACGCTTGAAGAGGGACAACAACAAGAAGTTTCTTTTGAATTTATTCAAAGAGATGATGTTCCAACAACAAGATATAAATTGAAATTTACAATATCTGCGGATGGGCAGGAAGAGACAGCAAAATGGTTTTATATGAATACCACAGCAAAGCCGGTACAGAAAGACACACAGGATAATAAAGACAACAAAGATACAGATGAAGGCAAGGATACAGGAAAAGGCAATGGAGCAGGCGGTGGTTCTGACACATCTTACCAGACACCGGATGCCGGCGGTTACAGTAACGGAGAAGCAGCTTACAGCGGAGGATCCGGTGGAAGTACGGATGGAGGGGCAGCTTCGGGAAATGGTTCTGTTCCGCGTGTGATCGTAACCGGATTTACAACCGATCCGGCAGAAGTCCGTGCGGGCAGTAATTTCAAGTTAACGATCCATCTGAAAAATACATCCAAGATGAAAGTCAGCAATATGCTGTTCGATCTTTCAGCACCGACAGAAGGCAGCGATGAACAGACGACATCACCGGCATTCCTTCCATCATCCGGTGCAAGCTCCATCTATCTGGACAGCATTGCCCCGAATGGAACAGCCGATATCAGTATCGAACTGAATGCAAAATCAGATCTTCTTCAGAAGCCATACAACATGGAACTTTCCATGAAATATGAAGATCCGAATGCTACACAGGTAGAAGGATCGTCAAGTATCTCTATTCCGGTGAAGCAGGATGCAAGATTTGAAATCAGCAATTTTGAGATCAGTCCGCAGAGCGTTGCTGTCGGTGAAGAAGCAAATGTGATGTGTAGTCTTTATAATCTGGGACGGATTAAGCTCTATAATGTAAAAGCTACATTTGAAGGAAAGAATATCAAAAAGTCGGAAGTATTTATCGGAAATATAGAATCCGGTGCAACCGGTTCGATTGATGCCATGCTGGAAGGAAAGAAAATATCGGATGGTCCGGCGAAGGTAACGATGACACTTAGTTATGAAGATGAATCGGGAAACATTTCAACAACCACGAAAGATCTGAATCTGGAAGTGACAGAAAAAGTGGATGATGATGAGGCGGCAGCTTCCGATATGCCGGAGGAGACACAGAAAAGTTTTCCTGTAATTCCGGTTGTAATCGCAGCAGTGGTCATTGCAGTGGTGGCAGCAGTCGTAATACTTAAGAAGCGCAAAAAGAAACAGCTGGCAGAGATTGAAGAGGAGGAGTTATTGGATGAACTGGAACGATCTTCTGAGGATGAGCATCAATAGTCTGCGGAGAAGGAAACTCCGTACATTTCTGACGGTCCTTGGTGTGTTGATCGGTACAGCTTCGATTGTAGTGATGATCTCACTCGGACTTGGTATGCAGCAGTCCCTTTATAAAGAAGTGGAACAGTCGGGAGGTCTGACCAGTATCACTGTGACCGGATCGGACAACAGTGACGGTATGACGACAGAAAGTATGGGATCAGGACAGGAGACAGAAAAAAGGATAGATGACCAGTTGGTTGAAAAGATCAGTAAAATGGATCATGTGAAATTAGCTGCACCAATCTATGAGACTTCGGTGATCCTGCTGAAAGGCTCCTATATGGCGCAGGTCCAGTTGCAAGGGATGACACCGGAAGGTCTGAAATCCCTAAATATGGATCTTGGAGATGGAACGCTTCCAAAGACCGGAACAGGACATCTGGAGCTGATATTCGGAAATGGCGTGATCACTGATTTTTATGAAACAGGAAGCGGCAACGGATATTATGATACCGGGAAAGTCCCGAATATCAATCTGATGAAAGATTCTCTTTTCATGATCACGGATACAGAGAATTACAATAGTGACAGCAGCACAGCCTTTGGAGACAGTACAGACGGAACAGCAGGTGCAGGGAGCCAGTCAGATTCCGGAACCGGACAGACAAAACCTGTCCAAAAATATGTAGTAAGGGCAAGCGGTGTGATAAATGGCGGCCTGGATGACTATTCCAATAATTATGACAGTGTATTTTGTGACCTGGAGACTTTAAAGCAGTTATTGCGGAAAGAATATGCAGGCAAAGTCATTCCGGGACAGCCGAAGACCAAAGCTGGAAAGGCATTAAAAGGCTTCTATTATACGTCATTAAAAGTGAAAGCAGACGATATAGATCACGTGAATGAGGTCGCTGATGTAATCCGTAATATGGGATATAATGTTGAGACCAATGCGGAATATCTGGATAGTATGAAGAGTCAGTTCGCGATTGTACAGGCGGTGCTCGGAGGTATTGGTGCGGTGTCATTACTGGTAGCTGCAATCGGAATTGCAAATACGATGATGATGTCCATTTATGAACGGACAAAGGAAATCGGTGTGATGAAGGTACTTGGATGCAGTCTTAGGAATATCCGGGAAATGTTCCTGCTGGAAGCAGCGTTTATAGGTCTTCTCGGAGGAATTGCCGGAAATATTCTAAGCTTCGTAATGTCAGCAGCCATTAATATAATTGTTGGAAGCAGCGGTGCTATGTCGATGGGAACAGACAGCACGATATCTTATATTCCGTGGTGGCTTGTGCTGATGTCCATGGTATTTGCAGTGCTGGTCGGAGTGCTGGCGGGATATTTCCCGGCGAAACGGGCAATGAAGCTGAGTCCGCTTGCGGCGATCAGGAATGAATAAAACATAAGAAAGAAGTCAGGTAAGCCCTCAGTAAACGGTGGCCGCCTGACTTCTTTTTTGTTATTTATGCATAGTTTATTCTTCAATAATATGAATCTCCAGATAATCAAAATCAATGGAATCCACAAAGTTATCCTGATAGAATCTTGTCTTGTCATGTCTTTTGAATTCATCAATATTATGATCCAGCCAGATCGGTTTGCTGAGGTCGAACTCATAACAGATCGAGTCCAGAGCATTGAAGATCTTATGCGTTCTGGTGTCATCCGTCTCATCGCAGATTACGGTGTCGCGCAGCATATGATTATCTTTAAATTCTTTTCCCCATAAACGGAACATATGAAGTCCTCCTGTTCGTGTATATATTTGGATTTTCAGATTGGAAAATCTAAAGAATATTACAATTTGATATTCCAAGTATACAGGGAATAAAACACAAAGTAAAGGCGGAAAATTGTCGTAAAAAAAACAATTCTTGTTTTCTGCTCAAGTGTATGATACACTCGTGACATGTGACAAGACACATGTAAATGCAAACGAAATATCTGTAAATCAGCATTGATCGACAAAAAATAGCAGATAAGGAAGGACGAGGAGAACGTTATATGGAAAAAGTAAAGAAAGTATTAGACCGCATCTTCATTGAAGGCTTAAGCGCCATGGCGCACGGTCTGTTCGCAACACTGATCATCGGCACGATCATCCAGCAGATTGGAACATTTATGGGTGGAAATATTGGAGAGATGATCTTCATCGCAGGTAAGCTTGCAGCAGCCCTTACCGGAGCCGGTATTGGTGTGGCAGTAGCCTATAAGTTTAAGGAAGCACCGCTGGTAGTGGTGTCGGCAGCAACGGCCGGAATGGCAGGTGCATTTGCAAGCAGTATCCTGGCCGGAAAGGTATTCGTAGACGGAGCTATGGTATTTGCCGGACCGGGAGAGCCGCTGGGAGCGTTCATTGCCGCTTATGTGGGAATCTTCTTCGGACATATGGTATCCGGAAAGACGAAGGTAGATATCCTGGTGACTCCGGTTGTGACGATTGGAAGTGGATGTCTGGTAGGATTCCTGATCGGACCACCGATCTCGGGATTCATGAGCTGGCTTGGTTCACTGATCAACTGGGGAACAGAACAGCAGCCGTTCCTGATGGGAATTATCGTATCTGTACTGATGGGAATGATCCTGACACTGCCGATCAGTTCAGCAGCACTTGGTGTAATCCTGAATCTGTCCGGTCTGGCAGCAGGTGCGGCAACGGTTGGATGCTGCTGTAATATGGTAGGATTTGCCGTGGCAAGTTACCGTGAAAATAAAGTCGGAGGACTTTTGGCACAGGGAATCGGAACTTCGATGCTGCAGGTTCCGAATATTGTGAAGAAGCCGGTGATCTGGCTTCCGGCGATTATATCGAGTGCAATCCTCGGACCGGTGGGAACACTGGTACTCCATATGACGAACAATGCGACCGGTTCCGGTATGGGAACGGCAGGATTAGTGGGACAGATCATGACATGGCAGACGATGATCCAGACAGAGTCTGCACAAATGGTGCTGATCAAGATCTTGCTGATCCAGATTGTGCTTCCGGCAGTTGTGACACTTGGTGTTTCAGAATTCATGAGAAAGAAAGACTGGATCAAGATGGGAGATATGAAGCTGGAATTTTAAAGTGTTATATTTAAATTATCGTGTGTAAAAAACATGTACGAAAAATGACAGGATAAAATAAAACTTCATAATATAATGTAAAGAGTGCCTGGAAAACTGCGGCTAGTAGATTTCCAGGCATTTACATTTCAGGCTTAAACGATTATAATGTCCAATAGAATAAAAATGAGTTCAATTTTTACATAGATTTTTAGGAGAAAGCAGGTAGAATGTTATGATGGGCACAGGAAGAATTCATATGTATTACGGAGATGGCAAAGGAAAGACAACAGCAGCAGTCGGCCAGGCAGTCAGAGCCGCCGGATATGGACTTCAGGTGCTCTTCTTCCAGTTCCTGAAGGACAATTCATCGAATGAAAGAAAGATTCTGGAAGCAGTACCGGGGATCACCTGTCTTCCGGGGCGTGATCAGGTGAAATTCGTAAGCCGGATGAACGGGGATGAGAAAGCAGAGCTGCGTCATTATAACAACAAAGCATTGGATGAGATCGTGAAGTTCTGTACGAATTTTGATGTACTGGTGCTGGATGAAGCATTATGTGCGATCCATCTGAATGTCTTAAGTGAGGAGAAGATCAGAAGTTTTCTGGAGCATAAACCGCGTGGACTGGAGGTTATCTTAACAGGGCATGAAGTATCGCAGGATATGTTGGATCTTGCAGATTATGCAACGATGATGATGAAGGTGAAGCACCCATATGACCGTAAGGTAATGGCAAGAGAAGGAATTGAATTCTAAAAGTAGAAATTATAAAAGATATAGAGAGAAGCTGTCGGATGACGGCTTCTTTTGTAGTTTATAAATGCATAATCTTTCTTAAATAAATGTGAAAAATATGACATATTAGTACAGCTTATGGTATAATATTAACAGTGCTGGTTTAACTCTTCGCGAAGAGAGGAGAGAGAACATTTATATGGAAAATACGATGAAGAACTATGAGGATGTCGACAGTTGGAAGACGATCATGTTCCTGTATAATTCAGCGTTAAAAGAAGTGGGGACAAAGCTGGAGATACTGAACGATGAATTCCAACATGTGCATAAATACAACCCGATTGAACATATTAAGACTAGGATCAAGACACCGGAAAGTATTGTAAAGAAGTTACGCAGATACGGCTACGAGATATCAATCGAGAATATGGTAAAGTATATCAATGATATCGCAGGGGTCCGCCTGATCTGTTCCTTTACATCAGATATTTACCGGCTGGCGGAGATGATCGGTAATCAAAGCGATCTGAAAGTATTGTCGATCAAAGATTATATTAAGAATCCAAAAGAAAGTGGATATAAGAGCTACCATATGCTGGTATCCGTACCTATTTTTCTTTCTGACAGCGTTGTGGATACTAAGGTAGAGATTCAGATCCGTACGATCGCAATGGATTTCTGGGCAAGTCTGGAGCATAAGATTTATTACAAATTTGAAGGGGATGCTCCTGATTATATCAGCAGGGATCTGAGAGAATGTGCAGAGATGGTATCGACTCTGGATGAGAAGATGCTGTCACTGAATGAAGCAATTCAGGAATGTCTGGAGAAGCAGGAAGAGTTAAATATGAGTACAAAGACAAAAGAGAGCAACAGACAGGATCAGCGTGTCCTGCAGGGACTTGACTAAGATACGCAGGAGACACTGCCGTAGGCAGTGTCTTTAACGTTACTATAGATACGGTCTATATATAAGACGGCATATTAAGATTCCCTATTTGAAAGCCGGTGTGGTTATTTATATAATGAAAAGTAAGAGAAAAGTTTAATATGAATAAAAACAAAGGAGCCGGGAAAGTATGTTTGTAGATACGCATATGCACGAAATGACCTGTTCAAAAGACAGTTTCTTAAAATTAGAAGAGATGGTAGAAATTGCCAGAGAGAAAGGTCTCGGTGCAATCTGCATCACGGACCATGATGATATGGGACTGAAAGAATATGCAGCAGAATATTCGAAGAAGACAGGATTCCCAATCTTTGTAGGAATTGAATTCTTTTCTCTGCAGGGAGACATTATTGCATTTGGAATTGAAGAATATCCGGATGAGAGAATTTCCGCGCAGGACTTTATTGATCTGGTAAAAGCACAGGGAGGCTTCTGCTTTGCGGCACATCCGTTCCGCAATAATAACAGAGGTCTGGAAGAGAACTTAAGGACAGTCAAAGGTCTGGACGGCCTGGAAGTCTTAAATGGAAGCACTTCTGTAGAGGCGTGCCAGAAGGCGGCGAGATATGCACAGGAACTCGGACTGTGTACGATGGGATCCAGCGACTGTCATGTACCGGAGAAAGTCGGTGCGTGTGCGACCTGGTTTCCGGAAGAAGTAAAGACAATGGAAGAGTTTATGCAAGCTCTGAAAAAAGGTGGTATGAAACCGGCATATTATGAGGACGGTGCATATCACATACTGGAGGTACAAGAGTATGGGAATGGATACCCGAAGGTAGGATTCTAAGGATAGACGTTTTCAGACTTTTATATAATAATTCTATAAATTATATATTTACCTTTTCCATAAATGATGATAGAATGAATCTATATGTGTTGATTGTGGAAATGGTGATAGAAAGGTGGAATCATTATGATTACAGTTAATGCTATGGGAGACAATTGCCCAATCCCGGTTATTAAAACCAAAAAGGCAATGGCTGCACTGACAGGACCGGAGACGATTGAAGTTCTGGTTGATAATGAGATCGCAGTGCAGAATGTAACAAAGATGGCATCTAGCTCAGGAGGAAAAGTAACTTCTGAAAAATTGGGGGATGCCGAATATAAAGTTACGATTGAAATGGAAGGAGCACCGGCAGCAGATGGAGCTGAAGCAGTATGTGCGCCGGATGCAAGAGACAATACAGTTGTTGTCGTTTCTTCTGACCGTATGGGATCTGGAAATGATGAATTAGGAAAAGTTCTGATCAAAGGATTTATTTTTGCAGTGACACAGCTTGATACACTGCCAAAGACAATGCTTTTCTATAATGGAGGAGCAACTTTGACTACAGAAGGTTCTGATTCTCTGGAAGATTTGAAATCTCTGGAAGCACAGGGAGTAGAGATCATGACATGTGGAACCTGTCTGGATTATTATGGTCTGAAAGACAAGCTTGCAGTTGGTACAGTAACGAACATGTACAGCATTGTTGAAACGATGGCAAAAGCAGGAAGAATCGTCAGACCATCATAAATTAGTTACATACCTGGATAAAAAGCCGGATTCCTGAAGTAAGATACAGGGGTTCCGGCTTTCTTGTACTACGGCGTATGTATAATGAATACAAAAGAGTCTGCATGACAGTTCATCGACTGTACTGCCTCTGAAGAAAGGTATGAAAAACAGGAGGAGTAAAAAGAATGAAATCAGATGTAAAATTAACGAGTTTAAGCAAAACAGCAGGTTGAGCGGCCAAGATTGGTCCGGAGACCCTTGCTCAGGTTCTGAGTAAGCTGCCAAAATTTGAGGATGACAATTTAATAGTAGGAATCGAGACTTCCGATGATGCTGCCATCTACAAAGTGACAGATGATATTGCGATGATTCAGACGGTTGATTTCTTTACTCCGATTGTGGATGATCCATATATGTTCGGACAGATCGCCGCTGCCAACTCGCTCAGTGATGTATGGGCGATGGGAGGAGAACCGGCGGTAGCCCTGAACATCGTAGGTTTCCCGAATTGCCTGGATCCGGCGATTCTCGGCGATATCCTTGCGGGAGGCGCAGACAAAGTAAAAGAAGCAGGTGCAGTATTAGTCGGAGGACATTCGGTACAGGATGATGAACCGAAATACGGTCTCTGCGTATCCGGATTCGTTCACCCGGATAAGATCTTTAAGAACTACGGCTGCAGACCGGGAGATATATTGATTCTTACAAAACAGATCGGAAGTGGTATCGTGAATACTGCGATCAAAGCAGAGATGGCATCGCCATCGGCAATCCGCGAGGCACAGACGGTCATGGCATCATTGAATAAGATAGGCAAGCAGGTTGTGGAAAAGTATGATGTTTCCGCATGTACGGATATCACTGGATTTGGACTGCTTGGACATTGTGTTGAGATGGCATCGGCAAGTGATGTGACATTTGAACTCAGTGTGCATGACATTGCGTATCTTCAGGATGCATACGATTATGCGAAGATGGGTCTTGTTCCGGCAGGAGCTTATAAGAATAAGAGATATTCGATCAATCAGGTGGAAGTTGGTTCGGTAGAAGAGACATACTTAGATCTTCTCTATGATCCACAGACTTCCGGCGGACTTCTCATCAGTGTTTCGCCTAAAGAATACGAGAATATGATGAGAGACTTCAGAGCATCAGGACTGGATACAACCGTTTCCGTAATCGGAACAGTTGCACCAAAGAGTGATAAGCTGATCCGGTTATTCTAGATATGAAGTCATAAAAGAATGACAGAATGGAGAAACATAATGAATAAGAATGTATTATACCGGAGTATCCCAAAAGTAGATATTCTTCTGGCGGATGAAGGAATCAAAGTATTGATAGAGGCCTACAGCCGTGAAAGTGTAATGGAAGCGATCCACAGTGAGATGGAAAAGCTCCGTGCATATATCGGAACATGCGATGATGAAGAAAAAGCAAAACACCAGATCGCATTACTGAATGAAAATATAGCAAAAGCCGTTGCGGCAATGCATACACCGAATATGAAAAAGGTGATCAACGGAACCGGAACGATCCTGCATACGAATCTCGGACGTGCACCGATCAGTTACGAACACATGATGAAAGCAGCAGAGATCGTCAGTGGGTATTCCAATCTGGAATACAATCTGGAAGCAGGAAGAAGAGGAGAGCGTTATTCGCATTTTGAAAAGCTTCTGTGTAAATTAACCGGCGCAGAGGCTGCCATGGCGGTCAATAATAATGCGTCTTCGGTACTTCTGATCTTAAGTTCTCTGGCAAAAGGCGGAGAAGTAATCGTTTCCCGCGGGGAGCTGATCGAGATTGGTGGTAAATTCCGCATTCCGGATGTGATGGAACAGAGCGGTGCAAGCCTCGTGGAAGTCGGAACGACGAACAAGACACATTATGAGGATTATGAAGAAGCAATCACAGAAGAGACGAAAGCTCTTCTGAAGGTACACACCAGTAACTACCGTATTGTTGGATTTACAGAAAGTGTGGGAATTGATGAACTGGTACCGATTGCGAAGGAACATGAGATTCCGGTTGTGGAAGATCTCGGAAGCGGTGTGCTGATCGACCTGGAGAAATACGGTCTGACACATGAGCCGACCGTACAGGAATCCATCGCACATGGTGCGGATGTGGTATGTTTCAGCGGTGACAAGCTTCTTGGAGGACCACAGGCGGGAATTATCATCGGTAAGAAGAAGTACATCGATATGATGAAGAAGAACCAGCTTACCCGTGCACTTCGTATTGATAAATTTACGGCGGCAGCACTGGAAATGGTTCTGATGGAATACCTGTCAGAAGAGACAGCTGTTCAGAACATCCCGGTATTGCGTATGATTGCAACGCCTTTAGAAGAGATTGAAAAAGAAGCCAGAAGCTTTGTGCGTATCTTGCGTCACACTGGAATGGATGCAAAGATTCAGATGGTATCCTGTGAATCACAGATCGGCGGCGGATCCCTTCCACTTGAGCGGATGGAAAGCCGTGCAGTTGCAATCCAGCCAAATGGCATGAGTGTTGCAGAGATGGAAGAGAAGATGCGTCATCTGGAGATCCCGATCATTCCGAGAACGATCAATGACAGTATCTGTCTGGATGTCAGAACGATCGAACGCAAGGATTATAAAATGATTGCAGCAGAGCTTGCAGAATTATTAGGAAAGAAAGAAGAACGGTAGGTGCAAAAGAAGGCTATGAAGAATATTATTATCGGAACGGCCGGACACATTGATCATGGTAAGACAACACTGATCAAAGCACTGACCGGAAGAAATACAGACCGCTGGGAAGAAGAACAGCGAAGAGGAATTACGATTGACTTAGGGTTTACGTATTTTGACTTGCCGGGAGGAGACCGTGCGGGAATCGTCGATGTACCGGGACATGAGAAATTCATCAATAACATGGTTGCCGGAGTTGTCGGAATGGATCTGGTACTCCTGGTGATCGCGGCGGATGAGGGAATCATGCCGCAGACAAGAGAGCACATGGATATTCTGAACCTTCTCGGAATCGAGAAGAGTATCATTGTGCTGAATAAATGTGATCTCGTAGATGAAGAGTGGCTGGAGATGATGGAAGAGGATGTAAGGGAAGAACTTTCCGGAACATTCCTGGAACATGCGCCGCTTGTCAAAGTATCGGCAGCGACAGGTGCCGGCCTTGATGATCTGGTAAAAGAGATCGAACATCAGACCAGAGACGAAGTGGTACAGAAAGATATTCATACTATTCCGCGTCTCCCGATCGACAGAGTATTTACACTTTCCGGATTTGGAACAATCATCACCGGAACACTGGTGTCCGGAACGATCACGAAAGAAGACACACTTCAGATGTATCCGGTCGGAAAAGAATGTAAGATCCGAAGCATTCAGGTTCACGGAGAAGATAAGAAAGAGTGTTACGCCGGACAACGTGTGGCGATCAACCTTTCAAATGTGAAGAAAAAAGAAATCAAGAGAGGCTGCGTACTGGCGCCTCCGAACAGTATGAAAAATACCGACCTTCTGGATGTAAAGTTAAATGTACTGGATTCTTCTGTGAGAATCCTGACGAATCATACACGTCTGCATTTCTTTACAGGAACCAGTGAAGTGCTCTGCCGTGCGGTACTTCTGGATAAGGAAGAAATCGGACCTGGAGAAAGCGGTTATGTACAGCTTCGTATGGAAGAAGAAGTTGCGGTAAGAAGAGGAGACAAATTCGTAGTACGTTTCTATTCACCAATGGAGACGATCGGCGGAGGTGTTGTTCTTGAGCCGAATCCGAAGATCAAGAGAAGATTCCAGCCGGAAGTGATCGAAGAACTGAAGCGCAAGGAAGAAGGATCGTCCGCAGATGTTATAGAAATGCATGTGAAGAGTCATGCAGAGACCCTGATCACAGTCACGGAACTGGCCAAGCTTACGGCACTTTCGCCGGAAGAGGTGGAGCAGGATGTGAAAGAACTGGAAGAGCAGGGCAGTATCTATGCATTTCCAATGCGGAAAGATACGTATGTATGGCACAGCGATTCTGCAAGAGAGGCAGAACGTATCCTGCTGAAAGCTTTGAAGGAATATGAAGAAACGTATCCGTACCGCTACGGAATTAAGAAGGCACAGGTACAGACCACATATTTCAAAAAGGTAAAACCAAATGTATACGACAAGATTCTGACGCTTTTTGAAGAACAGGGAGTATTGAAACGAGTCGATGAATTTTTATGTACTCCGGAGTACGAAGTACGGAAAGACAAGATTTATGATAAAGTGTCAAAGATCATGCTGGATACATTTGAAAAAGCAGGATTTGACTTTGCAAGATATTCCGAGGTTACATGCAAGGATGTACCACAGGATATCATGGATGACATCCTGAACATCTTATTAGAAGAAAAACAGATTGTAAAAATAAATGATGAAATGTATACGCTGACCTCTTATATGGAGACTGCGAAAGAGAAGATCAAAGAGCATTTGAAAGAAGATCCGCTGATCACGATCGCACAGGTCAGAGACATGTTTGAGACAAGCAGAAAAAGTGCAAAACCGATCCTGGAATATATGGACAGTATCAAGGTAACCAAGAAAACGGGAGCAGAGAGCGAAAGGGTGGCATACTAATGAATTTAAAACAATTAGAAGCTTTCGTTCAGGTAGCAGAGGGAGGCAGTTTTTCAAAGGCAGCAAAACAGCTGTTTCTGACACAGCCAACCATCAGTGCACACATTTCGTCACTGGAGAAAGAACTGAATGCAAGGTTTTTTGTAAGAAATACAAAAGAAGTAAAATTATCGGATGACGGGAAAGAATTGTACCGTTACGCAAGACAGATGATCGATCTTCAGAAAAAGATCGAGGAAAGATTTGAAACAGGAAAAAGTGAGAGCAAACATCTGATCACAATTGCGGCATCTACAATTCCGGCACAGTATCTGCTTCCGGAGATTCTGATGAAGTTCAATGAACGGTATCCGAAAGAACAGGTAAAGCTTCTTGAAACGGACAGCAGTCAGGTTGTGACCAAGATCATTGATCATATGGTAGATGTAGGATTTACCGGAACGGTTCTGGAGAAAAAACACTGTAAATATATTCCGTTTTATAAGGATGAACTGATAGTAATCACTCCGAATACGGAGAAATATCAGGTGTTACATCAGAATATTGAAGATATAAGCTGGATCAGTGGGGAATGTCTGATCATGCGGGAAGAAGGATCCGGCACAAGAAAAGAAGCCGGAAAACAGCTCCGTAATGCCGGAATCAATCTGGATAAGCTTAAGATCATTGCAAGTATTGAAAATCAGGAGACGATCAAGAAGTCGGTAAAACAAGGAATGGGAATTTCGATCATATCCAGACTTGCGGCGGAAGAAGAAGCAAAATCAGGAGATCTTCTGACATTTCCTATTCCAAAGGCAGATCAGGGACGTGACATTAACCTGGTGTATAATAAGAATTATCAGATGTCAAAAAGTGCAGAGCGCTTTATTAAAGTGGTAAAAGAAGTATACGGAATAGAAGAATAGATTACAGTTTATGATCTGTAGATCTAAATAATAGAATAAACCCACAACATTTATAGATAATTACTATGAATGCTGTGGGTTTATGTAATGTTTCGATTAGACGGAAAGAAGAAAATAGACTATACTAAAAGCATATGAAAGAGGTATGAATTTACTTAGAAATTAAATAGTATTGAATGAGCGGAATAATATTTTTATAATAAAACTTGAATCATGTGCGGTCATTAGGAGGAGACAAGTATGATATATATGGACAATGCAGCTACAACAATGCACAAACCACAGGAAGTGATCGATGCGGTAGTAAGTGCGATGAGTTCGATGGGGAATGCAGGACGCGGGGCCAGTGAAGCTGCACTCAGTGCATCCAGGATTATTTATGATACCAGGGAGGGACTGGCAAAATTATTCGGTGCAGAGAATGCAAGGCAGATTGCATTTACATCGAATTCTACGGAAAGTCTGAATATTGCTATAAAAGGAATACTGGATCCGGGAGATCATGTGATCACAACGGTTCTGGAACATAATTCGGTGTTAAGACCGTTATATGAGATGGAGAAGAAAGGCACAGAACTTTCAGTTATAGGATGTAACGAGAAAGGAATGCCGGATATAGCTGCGATGGAGGCAGCGATAAAAGAGAATACGAAGATGATTATCTGTACCAATGGATCGAATCTTACCGGCAATTATGTAGATGTGGCAGTAATTGGGAAGATGGCGCATAAGCACGGACTGATCTTTGTGGTGGATGCATCACAGACGGCCGGAGTATTTCCAATTGACGTACAGAAGATGGATATAGATATATTATGTTTTACAGGACACAAAGGACTTCTTGGACCTCAGGGGACAGGCGGAATATATGTAAAAGAAGGAATACAGATCAGACCGTTAAAGACCGGAGGAAGTGGAATACAGACATATAGCAAAGAACATCCGGTGCAGATGCCGACGGCTTTGGAGGCAGGTACTTTGAACGGACATGGAATTGCCGGACTTCATGCGGCACTTGGATATCTGGAAAAAACAGGAATTGATAATATCCGCAAAAAAGAAGAAAATCTGATGTGGCGGTTCTATAACGGGGTAAAAGATGTTCCGGGCGTTAAGATTTATGGGGATTACAGTCAGAAAGAACGCTGTGCGATCGTGACGCTGAACATCGGTGATTATGATTCTTCAGAAGTGAGTGATGAGCTTCTTATGGAATATGATATTTCTACCAGATCGGGAGGGCATTGTGCACCGCTTATGCACGAGGCGCTTGGAACGGTAGAACAGGGGGCTGTGAGATTCAGTTTCTCACATTACAACACGGAGGAAGAAGTGGATACGGCTATAAGGGCGATCCGCGAACTGGCAGAAGAACCGTAAAATATGTGATATGTGACAAGGCGTCATAAAAAAGTATGCCAGGCATATAGTTATGGGGAAATGCAAGAAAATGAGAGTATAGGAGGAAACACATATGAATTTATCAGATTCAAAGAAAAAACTGGTACTGGCCGGTGTTGTGTGTGGTATTGTAGCGGCATGCCTTGCAACACTTGGAAATCCAGCGAACATGGCATTCTGTATTGCATGTTTTATCCGTGATACGGCGGGAGCAATGGGAATGCATCAGGCAGAAGTGGTACAGTATGCAAGACCGGAGATTATTGGTCTTGTACTTGGGGCATTTATCATTTCAATAGCAACAAAAGAATATCGCTCAACGGCGGGATCATCGCCGATGATCCGTTTTATTCTTGGTGTGATCATTATGATCGGTGCACTTGTATTCCTGGGATGCCCTCTGCGTATGGTAATCCGTATGTCGGCAGGTGATCTGAATGCATGGGTAGCTTTCGTTGGCTTCATCCTTGGAGTGGCAACGGGAGTATTTGCATTAAAGAAGGGATTCAGTCTTGGAAGAGCACATGTAACTAACAAAGTTAACGGAGCGGTTCTTCCGGCAATCGTGGTTGCGATTTTGATCCTTGCTACATGTACAACACTTCTGAAAGCGAGCCAGGCAGGACCGGGAAGCATGCATGCACCGATTATTGCATCTTTGATCGGAGGTCTTGTATTTGGAGCATTTGCACAGAAATCAAGAATGTGCTTTGCAGGAAGTATCCGGGATATTATCCTGATGAAAAACTTTGATCTTATCAGTGTCATTGCGGGACTTTTTGTAGTGATGCTTGTATTTAATCTTGCAACAGGACGTTTCGTGCTTGGATTTGATACACCTGGAATTATTGCGCATTCTGAACATCTGTGGAATATTCTTGGAATGTACACAGTTGGATTCGCAGCTGTACTTGCAGGAGGATGCCCATTAAGACAGCTGATCCTTGCGGGACAGGGATCTTCTGATTCGGCGGTAACCGTAGTCGGAATGTTTGTGGGAGCTGCAATGTGCCATAACTTCGGACTTGCGGCAAGTGGAACTGCACTTAATCCTGAGACGAAAGAAGTAGTGGCAGGTGCAGTACCATTGAATGGTAAGATTGCATGTATTATCTGTATTGTGATTTGCTTTATTATCGCATTTACGAATAAGAGAGAAGAAACAAAATAAGATTGAAATATGCTTAAATACATAGTATTCTAGGAAAGAAGGAATTAAATATGAAAGAAGTAGATGCAAGAGGTCTTTCTTGTCCGGAGCCATTAATGCTGACAGCAGAAGCGTTAAAAGGAGAAACAGGACCTGTGAAAATTCTTGTCACAGAGCCTCATCAGAAGATGAATGTTGAAAAATTTGCCAAAAGTAAGGGGAAAAAGTCAACAGCTGTGGAGAAAGACGGTTACTACGAAGTGGTGATTGAGTAAAGATGAGAAAAAAAGTAATGAAACTTGTTGTAACTTTCCATACGACGTCTGATGCGATGGCGATGGAGAAGGTATGCAAGGAAAGAAATGTACCAGGCAGACTGATTCCTGTACCGAGAGCGATTTCGGCAGGATGCGGACTTTCCTGGTGTGCGGATCTGACAGACCGAGAACAGATCCTTGATGTGATGAAAGAGGTAGGGATTGAACAGGAAGATGTTCATGAATGCCTTGTATAAGAGGTCATAACAAGGGGATGGAAAATCTGGACTGAAAGAGAACAGGCGTTGACTGCAGAGAAATCTCTGCGGTCAACGCCTGTTAATTTTTTTATATAAGGGAAACTGGCAGCTTCTTTCGAATACATGGCGATTAAAGTCCATCCACAAATGTCTGTAATACATGTGGAAGTAACTTGTCTGTACGTTCGGTCAGTGAGAATTTGCCTTTGAAAAGGGCCCAGTCATAGAGAAGAGCACGCTCATACATGGCATATATTTCCATTAGTTCGGAAGCGGTGCTGGTGTTTTTGAATTCTCCGTTTTTTAAACCTTCCTCCATAATTTCTGTCAGCCATTTGAAATAAATACGTTTTTTGTCAGACAAAGATTTCTTATCTTTGGTAACCAGCTGCGAAGAGTAGAGGTAGGCCAGCAGATGTATATCGATGCTGGTTTCTATCATATAAAATAATTCATGGTTTAAAAATAAAAGTTTATCATAACAAGAAAGATTCGGATCAATCACCGCAGCAAGGTCTTCGTATTTCTGGTCAAAAAGATAAGAAAGTGAATTTAAAAGTGCTTCTTTTCCCTTGAAATAATGATAAAAAGTACCTTTTGAAGTTTTTGAAGCGTTGATGATGTCTTCTACGGTAGTCTGTTCGTAGCCATTTTTGTAAAAGAGGTTCCAGGCTGCTTTAACAATTCGGCTTTTTGTAGATCTGCGTTTACGTGGCATTCGGCTCATTCCCTTCTTTGCTGTATAAAAAATAGAAGCGGATCACACGAATCCGCTTCTACTATCATATATGATAATGCAATCTAATTCAACCCCGAATATGCATTAGCCTACAAGGAAACCATATTTTAATGGATCTGTAGAGTCAATTAAGTAAGTAGCAACACCTGTAAGATATGCACTTCCTGTGATCATTGGGATTACTGCATCGTAATCACCGATCTTAGTTTCTTCTTTGATCACACCTTTGAAGCGTGTTCCCATGAAACTTTCATAAATAAATTCTTCGCCGATTCCGAGTTCGCCCCATCCGTGAAGAGTAGCGAGTTTGGCACTTGTACCTGTTCCGCAAGGTGAACGGTCAGCCTGAGCATCTCCGAATACAACAACGTTTCTCATTGTAGCCTGATCCGGATTCGGTGTTGGTCCGTAGAATTCAACCAGGTCAACTTCTGTGATGTCCAGAGTTGGATGCTGGATCTTAACTTCTGCGTTGACTTTATCACGAATCTTCATTCCGAGTTCTGTATAAGCAGGAACTGTCTTAGCGTTGATTTCGCCAATGTCAAGCTTTGTAGTATCAACCAGTGCGAAGAAACTTCCACCGAAAGAAATAGTATAAGGAATGTCTACTCCGTCGATATTAACTGTTAAGTTGTCTTTGTAAATGAATGCAGGTACGTTTGTAAGAGTTACATCTGTTACCTTTCCGTCTTTTACATGAGCTTTTGTTCTGATGATTCCTGCAGGAGCATCCAGAACAACTTCGTTCTCACCTTCGTGGCATTCAACAAGACCTGCTTCAAGGGCTACTGTAACAGCTCCGATCGTACAGTGTCCGCACATGTTCAGGTATCCGCCCGTATCCATGAAGATTACCCCAAGATCTGCTTCTTCGTGGATTGGCTCGCAAAGGAAAGCACCGAACATATCATGATGTCCTCTAGGCTCCAGCATTAATGCTGTACGAACGTGGTCGTAGTTTTCCTCCATCCATTTTTTCTTTTCGATCATTGTGCTGCCTTCTGGCTCAGGAAATCCTCCGATAACCATACGGCAGAACTCACCGGCTGTATGAGCATCTACAACCTGAAGTGCTTCTTCAAACCGGTTGAAGTTAACTTTTGCTTCTAACTTCATAATCCTTACCTCCTTATAATATCCTATAGAATTCATCTATAAGTTTTTATAAAAACACATTGAAAATCTCTATATTTTCGTAGTGCCTTTTTCTATGAGTGAAAAATAAAAATAATAAAATTAACAGATATTGCGATACAAAATTAACAAATAGACTGCATTCTAGTATTTCGTTCAACCTGTTGATTTCATTATGTACGAAATACATTGAAAAGTCAATGCTTTTTTGGTATTATAAAAATAAATAAAAGTGTTGAAAATTAAGGGCAAATATGATATGGTATATAAGCACATGGGGGTAGTTGGGTAACTGGTGTGCCTCCTAGTCTTCAAAACTAGTGTAGGGCGTTAAGAGCGTCCTGGGTGGGTTCGATTCCCACATGCCTCCGCCAAAAAAACAGACAGTTTTTGTTAAAAAAATGGCGAAAAATAATTTATAGAAAATTTCTATATTAATCAAATTAGAATAAGTAAACGAGCTTGCATAGTTCCGTTTTGACTTAGATAAAATAAAAATTAAAAAGGAGAAGTGTGTCATGGGAAATGTACAGATGTTATTACGCCAGCATGTTGGCGCTCCTTGTGCACCATGTGTAGAAGTTGGTGCTGAGGTGAAAAAGGGTACTCTCATTGCTACACCAACAGGCCTGGGAGCTAACATCTTTTCAAGCGTGTATGGAAAAGTAACAGAGATTACAGAAGACCGCATCATCATCGAGCCGGACGCTGAACAGCCGGATGAATTCATTCCAGTTACCGAATCAGTAGAAGGTATCACAGATGAATCATCAAAACTTGATCTGGTGAAAGCAGCCGGAATCGTAGGAATGGGAGGAGCCGGATTCCCGACAGGAGTAAAACTTAATATTAATTTAGAAGAAACTCCGATGGGTGAGCTTGATCCTGAAATCAACCCAGAGCTTCCGAAAGACTTCAAACTGGATTGTGGATACATTCTTGTAAATGCAGCTGAATGCGAACCGGGACTGGAACACAACACAAAACAGATCGAAGAGCAGAGTGATAAATTAATCCGTGGTATTAAATATAGTATGGAAATCACTCACGCAAAGAAAGCAATTATTGCTATTAAGAAGAAACATCATAAAGCAATCAAGGTATTACAGAAAGCTCTTGAGAATGAGCCTGATATCAAGATGCACCTGATGGCTGATATCTACCCGATGGGTGAGGAACGTGCAGTAGTAAGAGAGTGCCTTGGGGTATTACTCACAACTACACAGCTTCCATCAGCAGCTAGATCTGTTGTTATCAATGTGGAAACTGTCTGTAAGATTGCTGAAGCGGTTGATGAAAAGAAACCTTGTATCAGCAAGAACATGACAGTCCGTGGTAAATTAAACGGTGGAAATGAAGCACACGTATTCTTCGACGTACCAGTTGGTGTAAGCGTTGGAGAGATGATCGAAAAAGCCGGCGGAATCGACGGAAAATATGGAGAGATCATCATGGGTGGAGCTTTCACAGGAAAGTCTACTACATTAGATGCACCAACAACCAAGACGACAGGAGCAATCCTTGTAACAGTCGAGTTCCCGGATCTCCACGGAGCAACAATGGGAATTCTTGTATGTGCCTGCGGCGGAAGCGAAGAGCGTATGCGTGAGATCGCTTCTAAGATGAATGCCAAAGTAGTATCTATGTGCAAATGTAAACAGGCAATTGAAAACAAACCGGGAGCACCACTGAAGTGCTTAAGACCTGGTAACTGTCCTGGACAGGTTAAGAACAATATGCAGTTCAAGAAAGACAAATGTGAATACATTCTGATCGGTAACTGCTCAGACTGTTCAAACACTGTAATGGCATCCGGACCGAAGATGGGACTGAAGGTATTCCATCAGACAGACCATGTTATGAGAACAGTTGGACATCCACTGTACAGAAGCCTGAAGGTTTCTAAAGAAGTAAGTCAGGAAATTGATTTTTAATTATAACCTGAATGAAACATAATATTATCGGTATTACCGTTGCGTGCAATGAGGTAGGAGACCCCCGATTCTTTTGCCTGACAGAAGTAATTGAGAGGTTCTTCTGGAAGTTGGACGCAGCTGTATATATATTTTTTAACTACAATATTCCGCAAGGAAAATGTATGAAACAAAAACAAGGAGGGAAACAATATGTCAATCACAGCTGAAACAGCAAAAGCACATGCTCATGATCCTGCAGTACTGTGCTGTAGAGCAGAAGCTGGTATCACAATTGAGCCGGCTAATCTCGAAGATCCAGCAATTTTTGATGATCTGGTAGATTCAGGATTATTAAACCTGGACGGATGCCTTACAATCGAAGAAGTACTGGGTGCAAAACTTACAAAAACTTGTGATTCTCTTTGCCCGTTAACAAATGATGTTCTGGATGGTGTAAAAGCACCTACAACTCCAGTAGAAGAGGCAGAGGAAGAAGCTCCGGCAGAGGAAGCTGCACCAGCAGCACCAGTTGCAACAGCAGCAACAGTAGCTGGAGGAACACTCAAGATCCACATCGGAGAAGGAAAAGATATCAATCTTGAAATTCCGGTTGGAGCTCTTGGAGCAACAGGAGAAGCAGTAGCAGAAGTACCTGCAGCAGTAGCAGCTACAGCAACAGCAGAAGCACCTGTTGAAGAAACAAAAGTAGTAGGAACATTAACAAGAAGACACATTAAGATCACAGAGGTTAAGAGAGGACCAGAGACAAAGATTGAAGGAACAACTCTTTACATCCGTGAAGGAATTGAAGCAGAAGTAATTGCTAATCAGGAACTGGTTAAAGATTTCCATCTTGAAATCATCACTCCTGACCAATACCACACATACTCAGAGACAATCATGGATGTTCAGCCAATCGCTACAAAAGAAGGCGATGCAATCCTTGGTGAAGGCGCAACAAGAGTACTTGACGGCGTTGTTATGATGCTGACAGGAACAGATGAAGGCGGAGTTCAGATCGGTGAGTTCGGTTCTTCAGAAGGATACCTTGACGAGAACATCATGTGGGGACGTCCTGGATGCCCGGATAAGGGAGAAATCTTTATCAAAGGTAACATCGTAGTTCAGGAAAAGACTAACATGGAACGTCGTGGACCTATGGCTGCACATACAGCATTCGATATCATTACTCAGGAAATCCGTGAAGTAATGAAAGAATTAGATGACAGCTTCATCGTTGAAGACGAAGAACTGAAATCAATCCGTCGTCCAGGTAAGAAGAAAGTCGTAATCGTAAAAGAGATCATGGGACAGGGAGCTATGCATGATAACTTCATCCTTCCTGTAGAACCAGTTGGTATCCTTGGCGCAAGAGCTAACGTAGACTTAGGAAACGTACCTGTATGCGTATCTCCACTTGAGGTACTTGATGGATGTATCCATGCATTAACATGTATCGGACCTGCATCTAAAGAGATGTCAAGACATTACTGGAGAGAGCCACTTGTACTTGAAGCTTTACATGATGAAGAAGTTGACCTTTGCGGAGTTATATTCGTAGGATCACCTCAGATCAATGCAGAGAAGTACTATGTATCTCGTCGTGTAGGACATACAGTAGAAATGATGGATGTTGACGGAGCTTTCGTTACAACAGAAGGATTCGGAAATAACCACATCGACTTCGCAAGCCACATCGAGCAGATCGGTATGAGAGGAATTCCTGTAGTAGGACTTTCATTCTGCGCTGTTCAGGGTGCACTTGTTGTTGGTAACAAGTACATGCAGTACATGGTTGACAATAACAAATCAGAGTCTGGTATCGAGAATGAGGTACTTGGATGTAATACACTTTGCCAGGAAGAGGGTATCCGTGCCCTTGCTATGCTGAAAGCAGCTATGGCTGGTGAAGAAGTAAAAGCCGCTGAGAAGAAGTGGAATCCAAACGTTAAAGCTACTAACGTTGAGCTGATCGAAGCAGCTTGCGGTAAGAAGATTGAACTCGTAGACAACGAGCAGTCTCTGCCAATGAGCCAGAAACGTAAAGAAAAATACGACTAAGATCGGGTGTTATCATAATGGATAATGAACGTTTACACTATGGCGATAAGATCATTTATATGGAAGGTGTGATCGTAGATGTTGATGACTGTAGCATCAGCATCGACTTGAAAGGACGTCTGGGGTTCTTTAAAGCTCCGAAGAGAATGTTCATCTGCGATACAGAACCGAAAGTAGGTCAGGAAGTTGGCTGGAACATGAGTTTTCCGGAACAGCTCGGACCGGAAGTAAATGAGAAATACGTCAGCAATATTGAAAAAGAACGTCGCAAACAACAAGAAATGCAAGCACGTTTGGATGCTAATAAGGAGGATTAAAAATGAGTTTAACGGTTGTTAAAGGCTTACAGTCTGAAATATTCGTTCCTATTACTCCACCGTCAGTATGGGCTCCTGTAACAAAAGAGCTGAAAGATATGTCTATCGCTCTTGCAACAGCAGCAGGTGTTCACAAGAAGAGCCAGGAGAGATTTAACCTTGCTGGTGACTGGACATGGAGAAAGATCGAAAACACTACACCATCTAGTGATCTGATGGTATCACACGGTGGATATGATAACAGTGATGTTAACAAGGACATCAACTGTATGTTCCCAATTGACAGAATTCATGAATTAGCTGCAGAAGGATTTATCAGAGCTTGTGCTCCTGTACATGCTGGATTCATGGGTGGTGGTGGAAACCAGGAGAAATTCAAACATGAAACTGGTCCTGCTATCGCTGAAATGTTCAAAAATGAGGATGTTGACGCAGTAATCCTCACCGCTGGCTGAGGTACCTGCCACCGCTCTGCAGTATTGGTGCAGAGAGCGATTGAAGAAGCTGGAATTCCTACAATTATTATTGCAGCTCTTCCACCAGTTGTTCGTCAGACTGGTACTCCTCGTGCGGTAGCTCCGTTGGTACCTATGGGTGCTAATGCGGGTGGTCCTCACAATGTAGAACAGCAGACACAGATCGTAAAGGCAACTCTGGAGCAGTTAGAGAAAATCGAAACTCCAGGAAAGATTGTTCCGTTGCCATTCGAGTATGTTGCTAAGATCTAATTCGATTTTATGAATTTTATTTGATCTTAAGAAGGGCAGATGTATTTTGCATCTGCCCTTTTTTGAAAAAAGAATCAGACAGTATATTGGAATTTCTTACAGTATATTGTATACTAGAGATATGGAAAGGACATAGGAAAAATAAGAAAACAATATAAAAAGGATGAATGGATACGTTGTTTTTGCTATCAAAGTGTACGGGGAAACCGCAAAAAGCGGACTTTGATTGATATATGTCCGTAATTTTTTTAGGAGGTGACATGATGGCTGAGAAAGAGATAGACTTAAGACGCCTTGTGATCAAAGCATTTCATATGACAGATGTGGAATGGGGTGAGTACAATAATATCACAACGGATGGCCATATGACGGTCAGCAAAGAGATGATCGATCAGCTTGTTGCACAGGATGATTGTATTGAGAAGATTGATATTCAGATTATTAAACCGGGAGACCATGACAGATGGACGAACACGATTATGGATATCATTCCAATCTCAACAAAAGTGCTTGGTAAATTGGGAGAAGGAATAACTCACACTATAACGGGTGTATATGTTATGTTGACGGGCGTTGATGTGAACGGAAAGCAGTGTCACGAATTTGGTTCATCAGAAGGCAATCTGAAGGAACAGTTGTGCTTAAACCGTGCAGGTACACCGGGAGATGATGATTATATTATTTCGTTTGATGTAACATTTGCTGCTGGTATGGGGCAGGAGAGACATGGGCCATTTACTGCACACAAACTCTGTGATGAATTCATTCAGACATACAGAGAGAAACTGAAAAAGTTCAAAGGTGATAAGTGCACAGAACGTCATGAATATCATGATAAAGTAAGACCTGGAAAGAAGAAGGTTGTAATTATCCGTCAGGTGGCTGGACAGGGAGCTATGTATGATACATGGATGTTCCCGGATGAACCGTCAGGGGTTGAAGGCGGACGTTCGATTATCGATATGGGCAATATGCCGGTTATGATTACTCCGAATGAGTACAGAGACGGCATGATCCGCTCGATGCAGTAACTACAGGAGGTGCAGAAGTTATGGGAATTGGACCATCGACAAAAGAAACATCATTACATCATTTCAGAGATCCGCTGTTGGAAGTAGTGGCAGAGGATACAGATCTGGATCTTCTCGGACTGATCATAGTCGGAACGCCGGATGATAACAAAGATAAAATGCTGGTAGGAACCAGAGCGGCAGCAATGGCAGAATGTATGCGTGCAGATGGAGTAATCATATCATCGGATGGATGGGGAAACAGCGATGTGGATTATACAAATACATGTGAACAGCTTGGAATCAGAGGAATTCCGGTGACGGGACTTAATTTTAGTGGTACTGTTGCAAAATTTGTTGTAGAAAATGATTATCTGGACGGAATTGTGGATATTAATAAAAGCGCAGATGGTACAGAGACAGATGTTGTCGGAGAGAACAACATGGTGAGGGTTGACTGTCTGAAGGCAAAAGCTCTTCTGAAGCTTAAGATGCGTCATAAGGATGAACAGGAAGGACGATAGAACCGGGAAGATATCTACGACAGAAAGTGTCGGAAATAGAACAAACAATAAGAAAAAGAGAAGATTACCTCATTCTTGCGAATGGAAATCTTCTCTTTTTTTATTTATCGAATGCAGGATCGATAGGTCCGTATTCGATTTCGGGATGTTGTTCTAACATCCATTGTTTGAAACTTTCGGAGTCGCCTTTGGTGAAAGACTCTTTGTCAAGCATAACGCCTTCAATCTGGTCTTTGGAAGTGAGCTTGTAATAAGTTTTCGCCTCTTCGAATTTGGTAAGATCTTCCCAGTTTACATGGTTATTTATCTTATTGTTAATGTAAAGGGCAATGTCCTTTTCGCGGATCATGACTTTACAGGTCCAGTCTTTATCGTTGAAATATTGAGTACGCATTACACGGAAAGTTTTATCAGCGTGCATCCATTTGAAAAATACTCCACGGTAGATGGCTATAAATGAAAGTGTGGCACCAACAGACTGCCATCTGAGTGAAGCTCCTACATGATGAAAATAAATCCAGCCGAAAGTTCCGGATGCAAAGATTACACAATATACGTAGAAGATAGGAAGTCTCCAGAACTTTGGAGCTGCCCATTTGTCGTAGCGTTTACGTGTCATTACATATTCGTTAACAAACATATGATATTCTCCATAATAAAATTGTAATGCAGGGAAACTGCCAGAAGCAGGATCTCTTACATACAATGATATAAAGATGGCAGTCTGTTAAGACTGCCATCCGTGTGTTGTTTTGTTTAAATGAGTATTTTGCTTATATATATGTTTCACAGATATTAAGCAATACCTTTTGCTTTGTCTTTCTTTGCTGCACTAAGTAAAGTGTAAGAAGTCCATACAAGCACGAGACAGATAAGATTAATGAGCCAGAACATTGGAAGACCTGTAACTAATTTCCATGCGATAAATACACCGATACATCCACCTATCGCATTACCAATTGTATGTGCAACATCGTATCTATGTGACTTGATAAATTCGATAGAGCAAGCTGGCATTAAGCATGCGCAAGATCCCATGAAGACAGGGAAACATGTCTGAGCATCAACACCAAGCAGAAGACATGTTGCCATACAAGGTGCATAAAGTCCAAAACCAATATCCATAAGAGCGCCCCATAAAACATTAAGTGCTGCGGCTACGATCAGTTTCCAACCTGTTAATCCAACTGCAGTACCAACTAAACCGAAAGGTCCGACACCAAGATTTTTGCATAACATTACTACTGCCAACGGAAGCATCGCACATCCAAGAGCAATTCTGATTTTGTTACGTGGCCATTTTGTAACGATAGATGCAAATCCAAATGAACCAACAGCTGCACAAATGAACATTACCCAAAGGAAAAGAGGATCACATTCTACAGAAGTTGTGAAGATAAATGCCTCAAAAATAACTGGGAATGTATCACCGATATTCAGTGTACCAGGAATATCGATGTCATCAATCTGATTGAAAAGTTTGTACATAAATGTAGATGGTGCGTAAGAGCCACATCCTAAAGTGTCAAGAAAGTTAGCAATGATACCAACAGTAAAAGCAGATGCCCATTGTTTCCCGGTAGAACCTTTTAGTTCATCCATTCGGTTCTTGCCTAAATCGACAACAAGACCAATACCTGTTCCAGCAAACAAAACACCTAATAAAATTTGGATTGCTAATAACATAAATTCATCCCTCCAGATTTTCATATTAAATTGTTAACAAGCTATACATGTGAATAAATAAGTACCAGGCAAGGAAATGCCTTTTTAGCACTATGAAAGAAATCATATACACCCCGATTTGTAAAGAATTTCTATAAATTCACGCATTGCTTTACATTAATATTTTATCAACTAATACGTTAAAAGTCAATCGAACTATAGTCTTATAGAGAGAATTAATAAGAAAAAGCACGACATCTGAACATGTCGTGCTCTTTCTTATTGGTATGTCATTGAGAGGTTTTTCCTCGTTGCATTGCAGTTTTGTTTTTATATACAAAGCTGGGGAATGCTCCTCCTTGTGGAGGATGTATATATCAATTGGAGTTCACCTTTGCAAGGTTATTCTTGGGGGAAACAACCGGCTCAGGCATAACTGCAATAACAACCATAATAATGGTGCCTTAAAAACAGACGATTATACTGTCTGATTCTAAAAGAGCAGTTCCTGTATTATATCATCGATGAGGAACCGCCATTGGTGTCTGTGTCTGTCTTTAAGTTACTATTAATATATCACGTTAATTCGATGATGTCAATAAGGATGGAAAAAACTGGCATTGCAACAAGAAAAACGTGATAAAGCGGGAGGTGTTTCGTGCAATTTTAATGAATAAATGAGAAAGAATGTCATTTACTCTGCATGAATATTGACTTAATCATCTAACAGAAAGTCTTTTGCATATTCCAGAAAAGTCTTTGAAGCAGGTGACAGATTTTTGAGAGAAGAATATGCAAGTCCTAACTGTCTTGTAATTGTTGGCTTCAATGGACGTTTTACAAATTTTCCCTGCTGGCCGCGAAGTAAAAGACCCGGGAGGATAGAATATCCTAGTTCGTGTTCGACCATGGAAAGGGAAGAAAATTCATTTCTGGTTACATAGCGGATATCCGGATGGATTTTATGCTTTTTTAAAATACGGTGTACGTCGCTTCCTGGTGTGTATTCTGTGATGATAAAAGGTGCATCTTCAAATGCTTCGATTGGAATTTCTTCTTCTTTTGCAAGAGGATCGTTTTCTGGAACAACTGCGTACATCAAGTCGTTCATGACCGGAAGAAACTGATATTTATGATTTTTCTGCAGACTGATAAATCCGATATCTACACGTCGTTCCTGAATCCAGTCGGCAAGTTCTCCTTCAACCCCTTCGATAACCTGGATGATGATATCCGGATGTTTCTGCTGGAATTCTCGGATGATCTTTGGAATCCAGTGAATTGAACAGCTTAGATAAGTGCCGATGCGGATGGTTCCTCTCTGCGCACCATTTAATGCAGCAATTTCCTGATGAATTACTTCATCGGCATTCAATAATGTGCGGATTGCCGGAATAAGTGACTTTGCTTCATTTGTAAGTGTAATACCGTGGTGGTCTTTGATGTAGAGCGGGAACCCGACTTTCTTTTCCAGATTTTTCATCATTTGCGTAATACCGGATTGTGTGTATCCAAGTTCCGCGCCTACGCGGGTAAAGCTGCCGTAATCATCAACGGCTAACATGATTTTCCAACTTTTGATGTCCATTCTTTTATTCTCCAATGTATGAAAATACAAAAAATTATAAAAATTTTATTTGCTTATTAATAGTAGCTAAAAAATATCAAAATTACAAGCTTATCGGATGACTTTTTTTAAATCATCGTATGAATCCGAATACATTTAAAATGATGATTATCATAAATATCGGAACAACAATGCAGGTAAGGATTTTGTCGTATAAAGTTACTCTGCCGAACTTACCGTCATTGGTGAGTTCTTTTTCGTATTCTTTAAATCCCAAGGTGTGATATTCCGGAAGCATCCAGCCACGGAAGTTTAATATTACTTAAGAGTCCGAATCTGGGGGGAACGATAATGTTACCGATTCCGACAGAGAATAAAACCTGGGTTGCTGCCTGGGAAAATACAGTGAAATTGAATTTGCTAAAATCAGGCAGGAGATAGTATTTTAAACCATCGATTGCATTGCTGGTTACGAACATTGCTCAGATACACATATAATAAGGAAGAGAAAGAGTACAGGCATAATGATTTTGGTTACTTTCTCTACAAGGCGAGATATGCGAATTTCCAAATGTTTCCGAGGCCGATCGCAGCTCCTGCGGCAACCATAATGTAACCAAAACGAGAGTTCCATTCACGAGATTGATTTCCATTTTCACTCATATGTAACACACTCCATTCATTATAATATTGTGCAAAAAAGGGAAGCAACACATCCATGATGTCTGACTCCCCTGATTGCTTTGGCTTATAGTAATAGTATAGTCTGGAAAATTTGAAATATCAATAAAATATTAGAAAGTATAATGCTAAAATAAGAGAAAATAATACTATTTGTTGGCAAAAACTTAATATGTTTGAGTGGAAAGTACAAAATAAATTGTATGAATAAAAAAACAAAAAAAGTACTTGCAAAATGTATGGGAATCGGATATACTAAGAGAGCTGTGACATGATAGCGTTGAAGCGTGAGGTTGCTGCTAGGAATTAGCAGGTTTTCCGTGGAGCGAATGTCAAGTTAGGAAACTGGCGACAAGTCACTGTACGAAACTACTATAACGGCCACTGCGATGTGGTAACAACGTGTGGGTTCTCACGACACACACGGGAGAGTGTACAGTCACCGCTTGTCGTACTCGATTATAAGTACGAAAAGGAGGCGACTTTTTTTATGGCAAGTCAAGTAATGAGAATCACTTTGAAAGCGTATGATCATCAGTTAGTAGATGCATCCGCTAAGAAAATCATCGAAACTGTAAAGAAAAACGGATCTAAGGTGAGTGGACCTGTACCACTTCCGACAAAGAAGGAAGTAGTTACAATCTTAAGAGCTGTTCACAAATACAAAGATTCCAGAGAACAGTTCGAACAGAGAACTCATAAGAGACTGATCGATATCATTGCACCAACACAGAAGACTGTAGATGCATTATCTAGATTAGAGATGCCAGCTGGTGTAGCTATTGATATCAAAATGAAATAAGAAGCAGTAATTCCTATAATTTAGGATGAGCGTCCAATCGGGCGTTCCGCTGTAAATCACAGGAGGTAAAATAAAATGAAGAAAGCTATTTTAGCAACAAAAGTCGGAATGACTCAGATCTTCAACGAAGACGGAACACTTACTCCGGTAACAGTTCTTCAGGCTGGACCTTGTGCTGTAACACAGATTAAGACTGTTGAGAATGACGGATACGAAGCTGTTCAGGTTGGATTCGTTGACAAGAAAGACAAGATCATCAACAAAGACAAAGGCGGAAAGAAAGAAATTGTTCACCGTCACGGTGTAACAAAGGCAGAGCAGGGACACTTTGCTAAAGCCGGTGTTACAGGTAAGAGATATGTAAGAGAATTTAAGTTTGAAAATGCTAGCGAATATGAGTTAGGCCAGGAAATCAAGGCTGATATCTTCGCTGCTGGAGATAAGATTGACGCAACTGCAATCTCTAAAGGAAAAGGATTCCAGGGTGCAATCAAACGTCACAATCAGTCAAGAGGACCTATGGCTCATGGTTCTAAGTATCATCGCCATGCTGGTTCAAACGGTGCTTGTTCAGATCCAAGTAAAGTATTCAAAGGAAAACACATGCCGGGACACATGGGAAGTAAAAAGATTACAGTCCAGAATCTCGTGGTTGTACGTGTTGACGCTGAGAACAACTTACTTCTGGTTAAAGGTTCAGTACCGGGACCTAAGAAATCTTTAGTAACTATCAAAGAAGCAGTAAAAGCTAACTAAGATTTGGCGAAGGAAGGAGGACACTTAAGATGGCTAACGTATCTGTTTATAATATCGAAGGTAAAGAAGTTGGTAAGATCGACTTAAGCGATGCTGTATTCGGTGTTGAAGTTAATGAACATCTTGTACACATGGCAGTTGTAAGCCAGCTTGCAAATAACCGTCAGGGAACACAGAAAGCAAAAACACGTTCTGAAGTTTCTGGTGGTGGAAGAAAACCATGGAGACAGAAAGGAACCGGTCATGCAAGACAGGGATCTACAAGAGCTCCACAGTGGACAGGCGGCGGAGTTGTATTCGCACCAGTTCCGAGAGATTATTCTTTCAAAATGAATAAGAGAGAGAAGAGAGCAGCTCTGAAATCTGCACTCACATCAAGAGTTGAAGAAAACAAATTCATCGTAATCGATGAGATCAACTTTGAAGAAGCAAAGACAAAGAACTTTGCAAACATTCTTAAGAATTTAGATGTATCTAAAGCATTAGTAGTATTAGAGGATGACAACAAGAACGCAGAGCTTTCAGCAAGAAACATCGCTGATGTTAAGACTGCAAAGACTAATACAATCAATGTGTACGATATCTTAAAATACAACACAGTAATCACAACAAAAGCTGTTGTTGCTAAAATCGAGGAGGTGTACGCATAATGGCAAACGTTCAGTATTATGATGTAATCCTTAAACCTGTAGTAACAGAAAAGAGTATGGAACTTATGGGAGAAAAGAAATACACTTTCTTAGTACACCCAGAAGCAACAAAATCTCAGATTAAAGAAGCTGTTGAAAAGATGTTTACAGGAACTAAAGTAGAGAAAGTAAACACAATGAACAACGATGGAAAGAAGAAAAGAGTTCGTGGAACTTACAACTTCGGAAAAACAGCTAAAACTAAAAAAGCAATCGTAAAACTTACAGAAGATAGCGCAGATATCGAGATCTTCCAGGGATTATAAGATTGCAAAGCATACGGACAGAAACCGTGACAATAAACAATTGAAAGGAGATTAATCATGGGAATTAAAACATACCGCCCATATACGCCTTCCAGAAGACAGATGACTGGTTCTGATTTCTCTGAAATCACAAAGACAACACCAGAAAAATCTCTGTTAGCTCCAAAGAGTAGACAGGCTGGACGTAATAATCAAGGAAAAATCACAGTTAGACACCGCGGAGGCGGAGCTAAGAAAAAATATAGAATTATCGACTTCAAGAGAAGAAAAGACAATATCCACGCTACTGTACTTGGTATCGAATATGATCCAAACAGAACAGCTAACATTGCTCTGATCTGCTATGAAGATGGTGAAAAAGCATATATCATCGCACCTGAAGGACTGACAGACGGAATGACAGTTATGAATGGACCAGAAGCTGAAGTTAAGATCGGTAACTGCCTCCCATTAGCACAGATTCCAGTTGGTACTCAGATCCACAACATCGAGCTTCATCCTGGAAAAGGCGGACAGATGGTTCGTTCCGCAGGTAACAGTGCTCAGTTAATGGCTAAAGAAGGAAAATATGCAACTCTCAGACTTCCATCAGGAGAAATGAGAATGGTACCGCTTGAGTGCAGAGCTTCTATCGGAGTTGTAGGAAATGGTGATCACAACCTGGTCAACATTGGTAAAGCAGGACGTAAACGTCATATGGGAATCAGACCTACAGTTCGTGGTTCTGTTATGAACCCGAATGACCATCCGCATGGTGGTGGTGAAGGTAAGACAGGAATCGGTCGTCCGGGTCCGTGTACACCTTGGGGTAAACCAGCACTTGGTCTTAAGACAAGAAAGAAAAATAAAGCTTCTAACAAGATGATCGTAAGAAGAAGAGATGGTAAAGCAATTAAATAGTTTTCATAAGGAGGTTAGAACCTATGGCACGTTCTATTAAAAAAGGACCATTCGCAGACGCAAGCCTGCTTAAAAAGGTTGATGCTATGAACGAGGCTGGAGACAAGTCTGTAATCAAGACATGGTCCCGTCGTTCTACAATCTTCCCAAGCATGATCGGACACACAATTGCTGTTCATGACGGAAGAAAGCACGTACCTGTATATGTTACTGAAGATATGGTTGGACACAAACTCGGAGAGTTCGTAGCAACCAGAACTTACAGAGGACACGGAAAAGACGAAAAGAAATCCAAAGTTAGATAATTAGATTGTGAAAGGAGGGTTCATCCATGGCTAAAGGACATAGATCCCAAATTAAAAGAGAAAGAAATGCTAACAAAGATACAAGACCTTCTGCTAAGTTATCTTACGCAAGAGTTTCTGTTCAGAAAGCATGCTTCGTATTAGATGCCATCAGAGGTAAGGATGTAACAACAGCACTTGGTATTTTGACATACAATCCAAGATATGCTTCTAGTTTAATAAAGAAATTATTAGAGTCTGCAATTGCAAATGCTGAGAACAACAACGGCATGAATGCTGAGAATCTGTACATTGCAGAGGCTTATGCAAACAAAGGACCAACAATGAAGAGAATCAGACCTAGAGCACAGGGTAGAGCTTACAGAATCGAAAAGAGAATGAGCCACATTACACTCGTGCTTGATGAAAGATAAGGAGGGCAAACATGGGACAGAAAGTTAATCCTCATGGTTTGAGAGTCGGAGTTATCAAAGACTGGGACTCAAGATGGTATGCAGAGAAAGATTTCGCAGACTGCTTAGTGGAAGACCATGAAATCAGAACATATCTTAAGAAGAGATTATACAGTGCTGGTATTTCTAAAATTGAAATCGAGAGAGCATCTGACCGCGTAAAGATTATCGTTTACACAGCAAAACCTGGTGTTGTAATCGGTAAAGGCGGAGCAGAGATCGAGAAAGTAAAAGGTGAATTAGCACAGTTTACAGATAAAAAGTTAATCGTTGACATCAAAGAAATCAAGAGACCGGATAAAGATGCTCAGTTAGTAGCTGAGAACATCGCATTACAGCTTGAGAACCGTATTTCTTTCAGACGTGCAATGAAATCATGCATGTCAAGAACTATGAAATCTGGAGCACTTGGTGTTAAGACTTCTGTATCAGGACGTCTTGGTGGAGCTGATATGGCTCGTACAGAGTTCTACAGCGAGGGAACAATTCCTCTTCAGACACTGAGAGCAGACATTGACTACGGATTCGCTGAAGCAAACACAACTTACGGAAAAGTTGGTGTTAAAGTTTGGATCTACAAAGGCGAAGTTCTTCCGGAGAAAACAGTTAAGGAAGGAGATAGATAATCATGTTAATGCCAAAAAGAGTAAAACGTCGTAAACAATTCCGTGGTACCATGAAGGGTAAAGCTCTTCGCGGTAACCAGATTACAAACGGTGAATATGGTATCGTTGCAACGGAACCTTGCTGGATCCGTTCTAACCAGATCGAAGCAGCCCGTATCGCTATGACACGTTACATCAAACGTGGTGGTAAAGTTTGGATCAAGATATTCCCAGATAAACCTGTAACTACGAAACCAGCTGAGACACGTATGGGTTCTGGTAAAGGAACCTTAGAATACTGGGTAGCTGTTGTTAAACCGGGACGCGTTCTTTTCGAGATCGCAGGTGTACCGGAAGAAGTTGCTAAAGAGGCTCTTCGTCTTGCAACTCACAAGCTGCCATGTAAATGTAAAGTAGTTTCTCGCGCAGACTTAGAAGGCGGTGATAACAGTGAAAATTAATGCATTTGTTGAAGATTTAAAAACAAAATCAGCTGCAGAGCTGAATGAAGAATTAGTAGCTGCTAAAAAGGAACTTTTCAATTTAAGATTCCAGAACGCAACAAACCAGTTGGACAATACAAGCAGAATTAAAGAAGTAAGAAGAAATATTGCCAGAATTCAGACAGTAATCACTGAAAAGGCAGCTCAGTAGAAACTGAAAACTCACAAAATGAAAGGAGTTACAGACTGTGGAAAGAAATCTTAGAAAAACCAGAGTTGGTAAGGTTGTCAGCAACAAGATGGATAAAACTATCGTTGTAGCAATCGAAGATCATGTAAAACATCCACTTTACAAGAAAATTGTAAAGAAGACATATAAATTAAAAGCACATGATGAAAACAATGAGTGCAATATCGGCGACAAAGTAAAAGTTATGGAAACAAGACCTCTGTCAAAAGACAAGAGATGGAGACTTGTTGAAGTTATGGAAAAAGTGAAATAGTATAAGGAGGGAAACCTGCATGATACAGCAAGAAAGCAGACTTAAAGTAGCAGACAACACAGGTGCGAAAGAGTTACTGTGTATCCGTGTACTTGGCGGCTCAACAAGAAGATATGCAAGTATCGGTGATGTAATCGTTGCGACTGTTAAAGATGCAACACCAGGCGGCGTTGTTAAAAAAGGTGACGTAGTTAAAGCTGTAGTTGTTCGTACTGTAAACAGTACTCGTCGTAAAGATGGATCTTACATCCGTTTCGATGAAAATGCTGCTGTAATTATAAAAGATGATAAGACACCAAGAGGAACCCGTATCTTCGGGCCAGTAGCAAGAGAGCTTCGTGACAAACAGTTCATGAGAATTGTTTCTCTGGCTCCGGAAGTACTTTAAGGAGGTGCGCGTAAGATGTCAATGTTAAAGATCAAAAAAGGTGATACAGTTAAAGTAATCGCCGGTAAAGATAAAGACAAAGAAGGCAAAGTTATCGCTGTTAACCAGAAGACTGGAAAGGTTATCGTTGAAGGCGTAAATATGCTGACAAAGCACACAAAACCAAGTGCTCAGAACCAGGAAGGCGGAATCGTTCGTCAGGAAGGACCTATCGATATCTCTAACGTAATGTATGTTCACAAAGGAACAGCTACAAGAGTTGGTATCAAGATGGACGGAGACAAAAAAGTACGTTACGCTAAATCAACAGGCGAAGTGATTGATTAATTTGAGGAAGGAGGTCCAAAGCTTTGAGTAGACTGAAAGAACAGTACCAGAACGAGATCATTGATGCAATGATCAAAAAGTTCGGTTATAAAAATATTATGGAAGTACCAAAACTCGATAAAGTTGTTATCAACATGGGTGTTGGTGAAGCAAAAGATAACGCAAAACTTTTAGATGCTGCAATCGCTGACATGGAGAAAATCACAGGTCAGAAGGCTGTAGTTTGTAAAGCTAAGAAGTCCGTTGCTAACTTTAAGATCAGAGAGGGTATGCCGATTGGATGTAAAGTTACATTAAGAGGAGAAAAGATGTATGAATTCGTTGACCGTCTGGTTAACCTTGCACTCCCACGTGTACGTGACTTCAGAGGTGTAAATCCTAACGCATTCGACGGAAGAGGTAACTACGCTCTCGGAATTAAAGAGCAGCTGATCTTCCCAGAAATCGAATACGATAAAGTAGATAAGGTAAGAGGTATGGATATCATCTTCGTTACTACTGCTAAAACAGATGAAGAGGCACGCGAACTGCTTACTCAGTTCAACATGCCATTTACAAAATAAGGAGGTAAATTATGGCTAAGACAGCAATGAAAGTAAAACAGCAGCGCAAGCAGAAATTCTCCACAAGAGAATACAATCGTTGCAGAATCTGTGGACGTCCACATGCATATTTGAGAAAATATGGTATCTGCCGTGTTTGCTTCCGTGAGTTAGCATACAAAGGACAGATTCCAGGTGTTAAGAAAGCAAGTTGGTAGGAGGAAAGAACAATGACAATGAGTGATCCAATCGCAGATATGCTTACAAGAATCCGTAATGCAAATACTGCTAAACATGATACTGTAGATGTTCCGGCATCCAAGATGAAGCTTGCTATCGCTAATATCTTGTTAGATGAAGGATATATCGAAAAATACGACGTTATCGAGGACGGAGTATTCAAAACAATTCACATCACACTGAAATACGGTGCTGATAAGAACGAAAAAGTTATCACAGGCCTTAAGAGAATTTCTAAACCAGGTCTTCGTGTATACGCTTCAAGCGAGAATGTACCTAAGGTATTTGGTGGACTTGGAACAGCAATCATTTCCACAAACCAGGGTGTAATCACTGATAAAGCTGCCAGAAAGCTTGGTGTCGGTGGAGAAGTTCTCTGCTATATTTGGTAAGAAACCCGCGAGCAACTTAGTGAAGGTGTGCCGTAAGGCACAGCCTGAACTGATTGCCATATAGAAACTGAAAACAGAGAAGCCATAAGAGCTTTTCCGAGAATCTAAGTTAAGGAGGAACAAGGTATGTCACGTATCGGAAGACATCCAATCGCTATCCCGGCAGGCGTAACTGTTGAGATCGCTGAGAACAATGTAGTGACTGTTAAAGGTCCAAAGGGAACACTTGAAAAAGCACTTCCAACAGAGATGAAAATCAAACAGGAAGGCGAAGAAATCGTTGTAACAAGACCAAATGACTTAAAGAAGATGAAATCTTTACATGGTCTTACAAGAACACTGATCAATAACATGGTTATTGGTGTAACAGAAGGATACCAGAAGGTTCTGGAAGTTAATGGTGTTGGATACAGAGCAGCAAAATCAGGTAACAAATTAACACTGAACCTTGGTTATTCTCATCCAGTTGAGATGGAAGATCCTGAAGGCGTTGAGACAGTAGTTGAAGGTCAGAACAAGATCATCGTTAAAGGACTCAGTAAAGAAAAAGTTGGCCAGTACGCAGCTGAAATCAGAGACAAGAGAAGACCGGAGCCTTACAAAGGTAAAGGTATTAAGTATGCTGATGAAGTTATCAGACGTAAAGTTGGTAAGACTGGTAAAAAATAAGTAAGGAGAGTGTGAAAATGGTTAGCAAAAAATCAAGAAGTGAAGTTCGCGTAAACAAGCACAGAAAATTACGTAACCGTTTATCTGGTACAGCTGAGTGCCCACGTTTAGCAGTATTCAGAAGTAATAATCATATGTATGCTCAAATTATTGACGATACAGTTGGAAATACACTGGTTTCCGCTTCCACTCTTCAGAAAGATGTGAAAGCAAACCTGGAGAAAACTAACAACGTTGATGCAGCAGCATATTTAGGAAAAGTAATCGCAGAAAAGGCCCTTGAAAAAGGTATTAAAGACGTTGTCTTCGATAGAGGCGGATTTATTTACCAGGGTAAAGTACAGGCATTAGCAGACGCAGCTAGAGAAGCTGGGTTGAATTTCTAGAAGGAGGAGCACACATGAGACAGGAACGTATTGATGCTAATTCATTAGAATTAAACGAAAAAGTAGTATCAATTAAACGTGTAACCAAAGTTGTTAAGGGTGGCCGTAATATGAGATTCACAGCTTTAGTAGTTGTTGGTGACGGAAATGGCCATGTTGGTGCAGGTTTAGGAAAAGCTACAGAAATTCCGGAAGCAATCCGCAAAGGAAAAGAAGATGCAGCTAAGAATCTCATCTCTGTAGCATTAGATGAAAATGACAGTGTAACACATGATTATATCGGTAAATTCGGAGGCGCTTCTGTATTACTTAAGAAGGCTCCAGAAGGTACTGGAGTTATCGCCGGTGGTCCGGCGCGTGCCGTAATCGAGATGGCAGGAATCAAGAACATTCGTACAAAATCTCTTGGTTCTAACAACAAACAGAATGTAGTACTTGCTACAATCGAAGGATTACGCCAGATTAAAACTCCAGAAGAAGTAGCTAAGCTTCGCGGTAAATCTGTTGAAGAGATCTTTGGCTAAGGAGGTAGAACAAAATGGCAGATTTAAAAATCACATTAGTAAAATCTACAATTGGTGCTGTACCTAAGCATAAGAAAACTGTTGAAGCATTAGGACTTAAGAAGCTGAACAAAACTGTTGTACTTCCAGATAATGCAGCAACAAGAGGTATGGTTAAACAGGTTTCTCACCTGGTAAAAGTAGAAGAAGTATAATTAATTTATTCGGATAAGGAGGTGTCACAATGGATTTATCTAACTTAAGACCTGCTGACGGATCAAAGCAGAGTGATAATTTCAGAAGAGGACGTGGACACGGTTCTGGAAATGGTAAGACAGCTGGTAAGGGACATAAAGGTCAGAAAGCTCGTTCAGGAGGTACAAGACCTGGTTTCGAAGGTGGTCAGATGCCATTATATAGAAGAATACCAAAGAGAGGTTTCACTAACAGAAACACTAAGACAATCGTTGGTATCAACGTAAGTGCTCTTGAAGTATTTGAGAATGATACAGTTGTAACTGTAGATACATTAATCGAGCAGGGTATCGTTACAAATCCAAAGGATGGAGTTAAGATCCTTGGAAATGGCGAACTTACTAAGAAACTTACAGTTCAGGCTGATGCATTCAGCGCAGGTGCTGTAGCTAAGATCGAGGCATTAGGTGGAAAAGCAGAGGTGATCTAATGTTAGAAGCATTTCGAAAGGCATTCAAGATAAAAGATATTCGAAAAAAGATCGGATATACATTTTTGATGTTAATCGTAATACGAATTGGATCGCAGTTGCCAACACCAGGCGTAAATGGTGAATATATTAAGAATTTCTTTGCTCAAAACACTGGAGAGGCGTTCAATTTATTTAACGCCTTCACCGGTGGCTCTTTTGAGCAAATGTCTGTATTTGCCTTAAGCATTACACCTTATATTACTTCATCAATCATAGTTCAGCTGCTTACAATTGCAATTCCGCAGTTGGAAGAAATGCAGCGTGACGGCGAGACCGGAAGAAAGAAAATTGTTGCTATTACAAGATATCTTACCGTTGGTCTTGCTTTAATTGAATCTGGAGCTATGGCGGTCGGATTTGGACGTCAGGGACTTCTGGTGAAGTATAATTTTGTTAATGCAGCAATTGTCGTATTAACACTCACGGCTGGATCAGCTTTTCTGATGTGGATTGGTGAGAGAATTACAGAAAAAGGTGTGGGCAATGGTATTTCTATTGTCCTGGTGATCAACATTATCTCTCGTATTCCGAGTGATATGAAGACGTTATTTGACCAGTTCGTGAAAGGAAAAGCGATTGCTTCCGCTTGTCTTGCAGTATGTGTAATCATTGCAATCATTCTTGCATTGGTCGTATTTACCGTAATCCTGCAGGATGGAGAAAGAAGAATTGCTGTACAGTATTCCCAGAAAATAGTTGGAAGAAGATCTTATGGTGGTCAGTCTACAAACATTCCGTTGAAGGTTAACACTGCAGGTGTTATCCCGATTATCTTTTCATCATCTTTGATGCAATTTCCAATTGTAATTGCATCATTCCTTGGAAAAGATAACGGAAGTGGAATCGGAAGTGAGATACTTCGAGGATTGAATCAGAGTAACTGGTGCAATCCGGAACAGATTAAATACTCTTGGGGACTGGTATTATATATTGTCCTGACTGTATTCTTCGCATATTTTTACACTTCAATTACATTTAATCCATTGGAGATTGCAAATAATATGAAGAAGAGCGGTGGATTCATACCGGGAATTCGTCCGGGAAGACCAACAGTAGAATATTTGACAAAAATCTTGAATTATATTATTTTTGTTGGTGCATGCGGATTGATTCTGGTACAGATTGTTCCGATATTATTTAATGGATGGCTTGGAGCAAAAGTATCCTTTGGCGGTACTTCTCTGATCATTATTGTCAGTGTAATATTGGAAACACTTAAACAAATTGATTCAATGACGCTTGTAAGAACATACAAGGGATTTTTAAATAGCTAATATTTTGACTCGCGGGAAGATTTTTTTCGCGGGTTAAAATGCTATAAGGAGGAACTGCCAATGAAAATTATTATGTTAGGTGCCCCTGGAGCGGGCAAAGGAACCCAGGCAAAAAAGATTGCAGCGAAATATGATATTCCACACATTTCCACAGGAGATATCTTCAGAGCGAATATTAAAAACGGAACAGAACTGGGAAATAAGGCAAAAACATACATGGATCAGGGACTGTTAGTTCCGGATGAACTGGTAGTAGATCTGGTAGTAGATCGTGTACAGCAGGATGATTGTAAGAATGGTTATGTTCTGGATGGTTTCCCGAGAACAATTCCACAGGCAGAGGCTCTGGATAAGGCTCTGGCAGAATTCGGAGACAAGATTGATTATGCAATTGATGTGAATGTTCCGGATGAGAATATTGTAAAGCGCATGGGTGGACGCCGTGCATGCGTAGGATGTGGAGCAACTTATCATCTGGTATATGCACCGACCAAGACAGAAGGAATCTGTGATGTATGCGGAAAAGAGCTTATTTTAAGAGACGATGACAAACCGGAGACAGTACAGAAGAGACTGAATGTATATCATGAGCAGACACAGCCTTTGATCGATTATTATACTAAAGCAGGTATTTTAAAGACAGTAGACGGAACGGTTGACATCAATGATGTATTTGCAGCAATTGTAGAGATACTTGGAGCATAAGACTATGGCAATCACGATTAAATCTGAAAGAGAAATCGAATTGATGGCGGAAGCCGGAAAGATACTCGAACGTGTACATAATGAACTGGAAAAAGCACTTCACCCGGGAATGAGTACCAAGGATATTGATACACTGGGGGAGAAAATCATCAGAAGCTATGGATGTATTCCTTCTTTCCTGAATTACAATGGATACCCTGCATCGATCTGTGTATCGGTGAACCAGGAAGTTGTTCATGGAATTCCGGATAAACACAGAATCATTCATGAAGGTGATATTGTCAGTCTGGATGCCGGGGTAATCTATAAGGGGTATCATTCGGATGCAGCAAGAACACATGCGGTCGGTGAAGTCAGTGAAGAAGCGAAAAAACTGATCCAGGTTACAAAAGAATGCTTTTTTGAGGGTATAAAATATGCCAAAGCAGGGAATCATCTATTTGATATATCCGGTGCGATCGGCAGATATGCCGAAGAAAGAGGTTATGGTGTTGTAAGAGATCTTTGTGGACATGGAATCGGAACAGCGCTTCATGAGGCACCGGAAATCCCGAATTATGAAGTGGGACGCAAGGGTGTAAAATTAAGACCCGGTATGACACTTGCCATCGAGCCGATGATCAATATAGGAACTTACGAAGTTGACTGGCTGGATGATGACTGGACAGTTGTAACAAGAGACGGTTCTTTATCGGCACATTATGAGAACACGATACTGATCACCGAAGGCGAACCTAGAATTCTGTCCTTAACCTGTGACAATGAATAGACGGATATAATAAGAGGAAACAGATATGGTGATGTATGAAGCAGGAATGCTTGCAAGATCAAAAGCCGGACATGATAAAGCACAGATGTATATCATAAAAGAAGTGGATGATACATATGTATATCTGGTGGATGGCCGCATCAGAACACTCGGCCATCCGAAGAAAAAGAAGAAAAAGCATGTACAGATCGTTCACGGAATATATAATATGAAAGAACTTGATGATGCAGGCATAAGAAAGTTAATTAAGGATTGGATGAAAGAAGAGAAGTAGGAGGAAGATAGAATGTCAAAGGCTGACGTTATTGAAATTGAAGGAACTGTAGTAGAAAAACTGCCAAACGCAATGTTTCAGGTAGAACTTGAGAATGGACATCAGGTATTAGCTCACATCAGCGGAAAGCTGAGAATGAACTTTATCAAGATCCTGCCGGGAGATAAAGTAACATTAGAGCTGTCACCATACGATCTTTCAAAAGGAAGAATCATCTGGAGAGATAAATAAGAATTCTAACAAAAATGTGTAAAAATAAGTCAAAAAACTATTGACTTATCTTGCAAATAAATGCTATACTATATAAGCACGTTTTCTAGGTGTATTTATGCGCTGGAATCTCTGAGTTGCGATTTCAACAGAAAGCAGTGTAGCAACAAAGGCATAGCAATGGATGAAAGGAGGATCCCCGTGAAGGTTAGATCATCAGTAAAACCAATTTGCGAAAAATGCAAAGTAATTAAAAGAAAAGGAAGCGTTCGCATTATCTGCGAAAATCCAAAGCACAAACAGCGTCAGGGTTAATTCTGAGCAATGTTTGATGTATTTAGGCGGCTGATAGTGGACACGCCAGGCGGTGTGGATACTATTTCAAATATACAAGGCGCACCCGAAAGACCGGTGACGATCCTCGTATATTGCTTCTAATGCCGGCTCGTCATTACCGCATAGTTTTCATAACATGAGCGGTGGCCGGAAAGGGCATGATACCGAACATGCCTGGGACAAAATCATGTCCCCTATTAAAGACAATTAACAATGAAAGAAAATGGAGGAAATTCACATGGCTCGTATAGCAGGTGTAGACTTACCAAGAGACAAACGTGTTGAGATCGGATTAACTTATATCTACGGAATCGGTAGAACAAGTGCAACTCGTATCTTAACAGAAGCAGGAGTTAATCCTGATATTCGTTGTAGAGATCTTACAGACGACGATGTAAAGAAAATCAGTGCTGTAATCGATGAGACTCAGACAGTAGAAGGTGATCTTCGTAGAGAAATCGCCCTCAACATTAAGAGATTACAGGAAATCGGATGCTATAGAGGAATCCGTCACAGAAAAGGACTTCCAGTTCGTGGTCAGAAGACTAAGACAAATGCTAGAACTAGAAAAGGTCCTAAGAGAACAGTAGCAAACAAGAAGAAATAATTTATTTAAGGAAAGAGTAGGTTAGTTTTATTATGGCAAAGAAAGTTACAAAAAAAGTGACAAAGAAACGTGTCAAGAAAAACGTTGAACACGGACAGGCTCACATCCAGTCATCTTTTAATAACACAATCGTAACATTAACAGATGCACAGGGAAATGCTCTGTCATGGGCAAGTGCAGGCGGTCTCGGATTCAGAGGTTCAAGAAAATCTACCCCTTATGCAGCTCAGATGGCAGCTGAAACAGCAGCTAAAGCAGCATTAGTACATGGTTTAAAATCAGTTGACGTAATGGTTAAAGGACCAGGTTCAGGTAGAGAAGCAGCAATTCGTGCCCTGCAGGCATGCGGAATCGATGTAACAAGCATCAGAGACGTTACACCAGTACCACACAATGGTTGCCGTCCACCAAAACGCAGAAGAGTCTAGTACTATTATTATTCACTACGTTAACGGATTGTATGTGTCCGAATTATATAGGAGGAAAACAAAAACATGGCAGTAAATAGAGTTCCGGTTCTTAAAAGATGTAGATCCCTCGGAATGGATCCAGTTTATTTAGGAATTGATAAAAAGTCTAACAGACAGTTAAAAAGAGCGAATAGAAAAATGAGCGAGTATGGTCTCCAGTTACGTGAGAAACAGAAAGCTAAATTCATCTATGGTGTATTAGAGAAACCTTTCCTGAACTACTTCAAGAAAGCATCTAAGATGAATGGTATGACAGGTGAAAACCTGATGGTACTCTTAGAGTCAAGACTTGACAACGTTGTATTCCGTCTTGGACTTGCTAGAACAAGACGTGAAGCAAGACAGATCGTTGACCACAAGCACGTACTTGTAAACGGAAAACAGATCAACATCCCTTCATACCTTGTAAAGGCTGGAGATGTTGTAGAAATCAAAGAAGCTAAGAAGAGCTCACCAAGATACAAAGAGATCGTTGAGGTTACAGGCGGACGTCTTGTTCCAGAATGGTTAGAAGCTGATCTGGAAAACCTGAAAGGAACAGTAAAAGAACTTCCAAAACGTGAAGCAATCGATGTTCCTGTAGATGAGATGTTAATCGTCGAGTTATATTCTAAATAATAAACCGTAACCCACAGGAGGTGGACTTAGTGTTTGATTTTAATAAACCCAATATTGAAATAACTGATATTTCAGATGATAAGAAATATGGTAGATTCGTTGTAGAACCTCTTGAAAGAGGTTATGGTACAACATTAGGTAATTCTCTTAGAAGAATTATGCTTTCATCTTTACCTGGTTCAGCAATCAGCCAGGTTAAGATTGACGGTGTTCTTCATGAGTTCAGTTCTATTCCGGGTGTTAAGGAAGATGTCACTGAGATTATCATGAACTTGAAATCTCTGGCAATCAAAAATACATCTGAATCTGATGAGCCTAAGACAGCTTATATCGAGTTTGAAGGCGAAGGCGTTGTAACAGCAGCTGATATTCAGGTGGATCAGGATATTGAAATCATGAATCCGGAAACTGTAATCGCTACATTAAACGGTGGTGCAGACAGCAAATTGTATATGGAACTTACCATTACAAATGGAAGAGGCTACGTGAGTGCCGATAAGAATAAAAATGACGAACTGCCAATCGCAGTGATTCCAATTGATTCTATCTACACTCCAGTGGAACGAGTGAACCTTACAGTAGAGAATACCCGTGTCGGACAGATTACAGACTTTGATAAGCTTACATTGGATGTATACACAAACGGCACACTGCTTCCGGACGAAGCTGTAAGTTTGGCTGCAAAGGTACTTAGCGAACATCTGAAACTCTTTATCGACCTGTCAGAAGTGGCTCAGGCTGCAGAAGTTATGATCGAGAAAGAAGACGATGAAAAAGAAAAAGTTCTTGAGATGAGCATTGATGAACTTGAACTTTCTGTTCGTTCATATAACTGTCTGAAGAGAGCTGGCATCAATACAGTTGAAGAACTGACAAACAGAACACCGGAAGACATGATGAAAGTACGTAACCTTGGACGTAAGTCTCTGGAAGAAGTACTTGCAAAATTAGATGAGTTAGGCTTAAGCCTGAGTAAAGGTGAAGAATAATCTGTCAGTAAGCCCGAAAGTGCATGGCAGAGCATTTGGCTAGTAAGCCCGAAGAAGCATAACCAAGTGTTATAATGGAGGATATTTAAAATGGCAAAATATAGAAAACTTGGCAGAACATCAAGCCAGAGAAAAGCATTATTAAGAAACCAGGTAACAGCACTTCTGAATAACGGAAAGATCGTTACAACAGAAGCTAAGGCTAAAGAGATCCGCAAGATCGCTGAAGGTCTTATCGCATTAGCTGTTAAAGAAAAAGATAACTTCGAAGAAGTTACTGTAAAAGCTAAAGTTGCCCGCAAAGACAAAGATGGCAAGAGAGTAAAAGAAGTTGTAGATGGTAAGAAAGTTACTGTATATGACGAAGTTGATAAAACAATTAAAAAGGATATGCCAAGCAGACTGCATGCTCGTCGTCAGATGCTGAAGGTTCTTTATCCTGTAAAGGAAGTTCCAACTGCACAGGCTGGAAAGAAGAAAAATACAAAAGAAGTTGATCTCGTAGCTAAATTATTCGATGAGATTGCTCCTAAGTATGCAGATCGTAACGGTGGATATACAAGAATCGTTAAGATCGGTCAGCGTAAAGGTGATGCAGCTATGGAAGTTCTGATCGAACTTGTATAGTTAGAAGTCAATTTTATAAAGAGGGGGGAACTACCAAAAGGGGTTCCTCCTTTTTTTATAAAATTCGATATTGAAACCAGAAAAAAATATATTATATATGCAAACAGTGACTTTGAACGAAGTGAACGGAACAGTTTGCATATATAATATATTTTTTTTGTACGGAATAATATTCAAGATTTGTTAAAAATCTGACTATAGCGTTAAATTTACTACTATTAACAAATATGATTACAAATTATCAAATAAATGATATAATATCGTCAACGCAGTTAATATTACATTGTTCAAAAGACTGATAATTACAATTTATTTGGACTATAAATTGATAAATGAAATGGAAGGTAGGGATAAAGAATGAGCAGACTGGAAATTGCCTCTCCAAAAAGAGCAAAGATCGTAATGGAAGGCCTCTATAAAGATCTGGAAAGAAGAATTGAATCGAGTCCACCGGGGTTATGTCCAGTAGATATGGCAAGAGCATTTCTTGAGTTATGTCATGCACAGACATGCGGAAAATGTGTGCCTTGCCGTATAGGATTAGGACAGCTTAATAATTTCATCCGTGAAGTACTGGATGGAAAAGCGACAATGAAGACATTAGATATCATGGAACAGACAGCACTTTCTATTATGGAATCTGCAGACTGCGCGATTGGTTATGAAGCAGCGAACATGGTATATAAAGGATTGATCGGTTATCGTGATGATTATATTGAACATATTCAGAACGGAAGATGTACCTGTACATATAATCAGCCTGTACCATGTGTATCTTTATGCCCGGCACATGTAGATATTCCTGGATATATCGCACTGGTAGGGGAAGGACGATATGCGGATGCAATCCGACTGTTAAGAAAGGATAATCCATTCCCGACCACATGTGGATTCATCTGTGAACATCCATGTGAAGCAAGATGTAGAAGAAACATGGTAGATGATTCTATTAATATCCGTGGATTGAAGCGTGTAGCAGCAGATTTTGCAGGAGAAGTAGATCCTCCGCAGTGCGCACCAAGTACAGGTAAGAAGATCGCAATCCTTGGCGGCGGACCTGGAGGATTAAGTGCAGCATATTATCTGCAGTTAATGGGACATCAGACAACCGTATATGAGATGCTGCCGGAATTGGGCGGAATGCTTCGTTATGGTATCCCGAACTACAGACTTCCAAAAGAAAGACTGGACGATGATATCCGAGCAATCCTGAAGACAGGTGTACAGGTGAAGAATGGTCTGAAGATCGGACAGGATATTACGATCCAGGAATTAAGACAACAGTATGATGTTGTTCTGATCACGATCGGAGCAAGTACAGATAAAAAATTAGGATTAGAGAATGAAGATGCAGACGGAATCATTTCCGCAGTGCAGTTCTTACGTAATGTAGGAAAAAACCAGATTATAGATCTGACAGGAAAAGAAGTGGCTGTTATTGGTGGAGGTAACGTATCAATGGATGCGGTCCGTACAGCAAAACGTCTGGGTGCAAAGAAGGTAAGTATTGTCTATAGACGAAGAGTAGCAGACATGACGGCACTTCCTGGAGAAATCGAAGGAGCAGTTGCGGAAGGCATAGAATTACAGACGCTGAAAGCACCGGCATCTATAGATGTAGACGAGAATCATCATGTAAAAGGTATCTATGTGACACCTCAGATGGTAAGCTCGATCAGAGATGGAAGAGCAAGTATCAAATCTACAGGTGAAGAAGATATTTACATACCATGCGATGTATTAATCGTAGCAATTGGACAGAATATTGAGACACATCACTTCGAACAGGCGGGTATCCCGGTTGAACGTGGTAAGATCATTACTAAAAGTACGGGAGCATTTGAGAATCTTCCTGGAGTATTTGCAGGAGGGGACTGTGCAAGCGGACCGGCTTCGGTTATCAAAGCAATCGCGGCCGCAAAGGTTGTTGCAGCCAACATTGATGAGTATCTTGGATATCATCATGAAATTTCCTGCGATGTTGAAATCCCGGAGGCGCATCTGGATGACCGTACACCTTGCGGAAGAGTGAATCTTACAGAAAGAGAAGCATGTGAAAGAGTCTGTGATTTTGAAGCAGTTGAAAACTGCATGACAGAAAAAGAAGCAAAACAGGAGGCAAGCAGATGTCTTCGCTGTGATCATTTCGGATACGGTATATTTAAGGGAGGCAGAGAGACATTATGGTAAATCTTACAATTGACGGAAGAAAGATAACAGTAAAAGAAAATACCACGATCATGGAAGCTGCAGCCCAGAATGGGATTCCTATTCCGAAACTTTGTTATTTAAAAGGAATCAATGAAATTGCGGCCTGTCGTGTCTGTGTAGTAGAACTGGAGGGAAAAGAGAAGCTGATCACCTCCTGCAATAATGTTGCAAAAGAGGGAATGGTCATTCATACGAATAGTCCAAAGGTAAGAAGGCACAGAAGAACGACAGTAGAACTGATCCTTTCACAGCATGACTGTGAATGTGTAACTTGTTCGAGAAGTGGCAACTGCAGTCTTCAGACAGTTGCCAATGATCTGAATATTATAGAGATTCCATTTAAGATGGAAATTGAAAGACAACCGTGGAACAAGGAATTTCCTCTGATCAGGGATTCTTCAAAATGTATTAAATGTATGCGGTGCGTACAGGTTTGTGAAAAAGTACAGAGCCTTGGTGTATGGGATGTAGAAGGAACAGGATCAAGAACAACGATTAATGTAGCCGGACACAGAACGATAGAGGAAGCTTCATGCGCATTATGCGGGCAGTGTATTACGCATTGTCCGGTGGGAGCATTACGGGCAAGAGATGATACAGAAGATGTATGGGATGCAATTGCAGATCCGGATAAGATCGTAGTTGCACAGGTGGCTCCAGCTGTAAGAACAGCATGGGGCGAGGAATTTGGACTTTCTGATAAGGAAGCAACTGTCGGAAAGATCCTTGATGCTTTGAAGAGAATGGGAGTCGATTATGCATTCGACACAACATTTTCAGCTGACTTGACAATCATGGAAGAAGGGACGGAATTTTTGCACAGATTTACTGCAGGGGAATTAAAAGAGCGTCCGATGTTTACTTCATGCTGTCCGGGATGGCTTAGATTTATCAAATCACAGTATCCTCATCTGGTGAGACAGCTTTCAACGGCAAAATCACCACAGCAGATGTTCGGAGCCGTGATGAAAACTTACTTTGCAGAGAAGCTTGGGGTATCACCTGAGAAGATCTACACAGTATCTGTAATGCCATGTGTGGCAAAAAAAGGGGAAAAGGAGATGGAACTGTTCTATCAGGAATATGCGGGACATGATATCGATGCAGTTATTACGACAAGAGAACTGACAAAGATGATCAAATCAGCGCATATCAGTCCGGATACACTTGCAGATATTGACAGTGACCGGCCAATGCAGGATGGAACAGGAGCAGGTGTAATTTTCGGAGCAACAGGAGGTGTAATGGAGGCAGCTCTTCGAACTGCATACTATCTGCTTAAAGGTGAGAATCCACCGGAAGATGCATTTAAAGCTGTAAGAAGTACCGGATTTAATCAAAATCAGGGAATACAGGAAGCAAATTTCCAGATCGATAATGTAACAGTCAGAACTGCAGCAGTCAGCGGACTTGGGAATGCAAGAGCTCTTCTGGATCGCATCAATAAAGGAGAAGTTCATTATGACTTCGTAGAGGTAATGGCTTGTCCGGGAGGATGCGTAGGCGGTGGCGGACAGCCAATTCATGACGGAAGAGAACTTGCTTATGAAAGAGGACAGAAGCTTTACAGTCTGGATAAAAATGCAAAACGTCGGTTCTCACATGAAAATCAGGACGTTCAGAAAATGTATGAGGAATACTTTGTAAAACCTAATTCACCAAAATCACACATGTTACTGCATACAGAGCATAAACTGGAAGGTTTTTAAGGTGAAAAAGCTATATGTTAAAGAATTATCAAATATGTGAAAAAAATATCAAAATGTTATTGACAAAGAATTAACAAACGGTTATACTAAGACCATCGAAACAAACAAAAACTCACAGGAGGATAATCAACATGGCGACAAAGAAAAAAGAAAACGCAGTACCAGAGATTATTGATAATGTAGAAGCTCTCGAAGCTAAGATGAAAGCAATGAGAGAAGCTCAGAAAAAATTTGCTACTTACACACAGGAACAGGTAGACAAAATCTTTTTCGAAGCAGCGATGGCAGCAAATAAGATGCGTATTCCGCTTGCTAAGATGGCAGTAGAAGAGACAGGACGTGGTCTTGTAGAAGATAAAATCATCAAAAACCATTACGCAGCAGAGTACATTTATAATAAGTACAAAAACGATAAGACATGCGGCGTGATCGAAGAAGACAAAGCGTATGGAATTAAAAAGATTGCAGAACCAGTTGGTCTGGTAGCAGCGGTTATCCCAACTACAAACCCGACATCAACAGCAATCTTCAAAACATTAATCTGTTTGAAAACAAGAAATGCAATCATCATCAGCCCACACCCGGCAGCAAAGGCATGTACAATTGCAGCAGCAAAAGTTGTTCTTGATGCAGCAGTAAAAGCCGGAGCACCGGAAGGAATCATCGGATGGATCGATGTTCCGTCATTAGAGCTGACAACAACAGTTATGAGAGATTCAGATGAGATCCTTGCAACAGGTGGTCCTGGAATGGTTAAATCTGCATACTCTTCAGGAAAACCGGCACTTGGTGTTGGACCTGGTAACACACCTGTTATCATCGATGATTCAGCAGATATCAAGATGGCAGTTAACTCCATCATCCATTCTAAGACATTTGATAATGGTATGATCTGTGCTTCTGAACAGTCAGTAACTGTACTGGACAGCATTTATGATGAAGTTAAGAAAGAATTTGCATACCGTGGATGCTACTTCCTCAAGAAGGGAGAAGAACTTGATAAAGTTCGTAAGACAATCATCATCAACGGAGCATTAAATAATAAGATTCCTGGAAAATCAGCATATGAGATCGCTAAGTTAGCAGGTGTTGAAGTACCGAAGGCTACAAAGATCCTGATCGGTGAAGTAGAATCTGTTGATATTTCGGAAGAATTCGCACATGAGAAATTATCTCCTGTACTTGCAATGTACAGAGCTAAGACATTTGATGAGGCTCTTGCAAAAGCTGAGCAGCTTGTTGCAGATGGTGGATACGGACATACATCATCACTTTACATCCACCCATCACAGACAGAAAAGATTGAGAAACATCAGCAGGCTATGAAGACTTGCCGTATCCTGATCAATACACCTTCATCACAGGGTGGTATCGGAGACCTTTACAACTTCGGACTTGCTCCATCTCTTACACTTGGATGTGGTTCTTGGGGAGGAAACTCTGTATCTGAGAACGTAGGTGTGAAACACCTGATCAATATCAAGACAGTTGCAGAGAGGAGAGAAAACATGCTGTGGTTTAGAACACCTGAGAAAGTATACTTTAAGAAAGGCTGCATGCCTGTAGCATTAGATGAACTCGGAACTGTAATGCATAAGAAGAAAGCGTTCATCGTAACAGACAGTTTCCTGTACAAGAATGGTTATGTAAAACCGATCGAAGATAAATTAGATCAGATGGGAATCCAGCATACATGCTTCTTTGAAGTTGCTCCAGACCCAACTCTGCAGTGCGCTAGAAGAGGTGTAGAACAGATCAGAGCATTTGAGCCAGATACGATCATCGCTCTTGGTGGTGGATCCGCAATGGATGCCGGAAAGATTATGTGGTTAATGTATGAGCATCCGGAAGCAAAATTCGAAGATATGGCTATGGACTTCATGGATATCCGTAAGAGAGTATACACATTCCCTAAGATGGGAGAGAAAGCTTACTTTATAGCTATCCCAACATCTTCAGGAACAGGTTCAGAAGTAACTCCATTCGCAATCATCACAGATGCTGATACAGGAGTAAAATGGCCTATCACAGACTACGAATTAATGCCAAACATGGCTATCGTAGACGTTGACAATGCAATGACAGCACCTAAGGGACTGACAAGTGCATCTGGTATCGACGTAATGACACATGCAATCGAAGCATATGTATCTATCATGGCTACAGACTTTACAGATGGTCTTGCTATGAAGGCAGTAAAAGCAGTATTTGATTACTTACCATCTGCATATGAGAATGGTGCTAATGATCCAATCGCAAGAGAGAAGATGGCTAACGCTTCATGCATGGCTGGTATGGCATTCGCAAATGCATTCCTTGGACTGAACCACTCTATGGCTCACAAACTTGGTGCATTCCATCACCTGCCACACGGTATTGCTAACGCTGTAATCCTGACAGATGTAATGCGTTACAATGCTGCAGAAGTACCTACAAGAATGGGAACATTCTCTCAGTATCAGTATCCACATGCACTTGCAAGATACGCAGAATTAGGACGTTTTGCAGGATGCAAAGGTAAGACAGATGAAGAAGTATTTGAGAACTTCATCGCTAAACTGGAAGAACTCAAAGAGAAGATTGGCATTAAGAAGACAATCAAAGATTACGGTGTAGATGAGAAATACTTCCTGGATACATTGGATGATATGACAGAGCAGGCATTCAACGACCAGTGTACAGGAGCTAACCCAAGATATCCACTTATGAGTGAGATGAAAGAAATCTACCTGAAATGCTATTATGGAAAATAAAACAGGCAAAAATATAATATCCAAGAGTTTTTGTTTGCAAATCGGATAATGTATTTAGCATAGAAAAAGTGCAGCGTTCAACGTTGCACTTTTTCTTATGCAAAGAAAGATGGAAAATGTAAAGGGATGTTTCGAGTAGAATGATTTTCAGAATCGGATCTGTTACTTGGGAGAATAGACGGATAATAATGTTAAAAAAATAACAATAAATACATACGATAAAAAATAGTGAAAAAAATATCAAAAAACTATTTAAAAATCTGATAATAAGGTATATAATACAGATAACAAGAAGGAAGGGGCCAAAGATTCAATAAAAAGGAGGAATCTGTATGAAGCTTGAGAAGAAAAATTTAATCGTAGAGAGACCTTATAAATCAGTTTATAAGACAGAGGAAGGTATTGTTAAAATATTTGCAACAGATCATCCGAAGTCAGCGGTATTTAATGAAGCATTGAATACAGTGAAAGTTGAAGAAACAGGATTGGATATTCCAAAATTAAAAGAGGTAACTCAGATTAATGGAGAATGGGCACTGCTCATTGAGAACAGAGAAGGAAAAACTTTGGAAGAGATGATGAAAGTTGACCGTGCCAATCTTGAAAAATACATGTCAGATTTTGTAGATCTTCAGCTTAAAGTACAGAGCAAAACGGCCACAACATTACCGAAATTAAAAGACAAACTGGCAGATGAGATAAGAAGTCTGAAAGATTTGGATGCAACAGAACGTTATGAGCTTTTGACCAGATTGGAAGGAATGCCGAAGCATACGAAATTGTGTCACGGTGATTTTAACCCGAGTAATGTGATTGTTGAAAAGAACGGAAAGATGACAGTGATCGACTGGGCACATGCTTCACAGGGAAATGCAAGTGCAGATGCTGCAATGACATATCTGTTATTTGCATTACATGATCAGGAAAGTGCAGATCTTTATCTTAAGTTATTCTGCAAGAAGAGTGACACAGCAAGACAGTATGTAGAACAATGGCTACCAATCGTAGCTGCTGCAGAGCTTGGGAAAGATATCCGTCTGGAAAAAGACTTCTTGATGAAATGGATCGATGTTATGGAGTATGAATAGATGATATTAATACAGGAAAGGTGTTGCCGCTAATTTCTACCGTGTACTATGGTATAAAAAATAAGCCTCAATATGAGGCTTATTTTTTATACCATAGTATGCAGGAGACAATGTCAGCTACTAAATAAAATTAGAAAAATACATTTCCACCAATGTTGATTCCGGATACACCGGTTGACGCGGATCTGAACTGCAGACAATTGATAACTGCAGAATGTCTTGCACCACCAAGTGCAGCCCGAGCTACAGAATAAGCGGTGGATGAAGCACCTTTACTCAGTACTTTATTCAATGAACCGTTCCAGGTTGGAGCGAATTGTCCTGACTGGTATATAACAGCACGCAGAGTATTCGGATAAGCCGGGCTTGCTACGCGGTTCATGATAACAGTTGCAACAGCAAGCATTCCATCATAACTACCTGCCTCACATTGAAGGATTGCCGCTAATAATGCGACATCCGTTGTAGATACATTGGTGTTGTTGCCTGTGTTGGTAGTATTGTTGCCGGTATTATTAGTGGTGTTATTTTTATTTTGATTAGTCGAACCGTTTGTTGTTGAATTTGTTTTATTCGCGTTATTCGTAGTATTGGTTGAGTTACTTGGTTTTGAGGCTTCTGATTTTACAGAGCCAGATATTTTATCATTCTGTGCAAGCTTTAATGCTTCCTCGGCAGCTTTGGCACGATCCAACTGTGCCTGATAATTTGCCAGTTCTCCGGAAGTGGATGAAATCTTTGAATTCAGTTCATCACGTTTGCTTGTCAATGTTTCCTGAAGTCCGGAAAGTTTGCTTTGCTGTTCTTCCAGATCTTTCTGTTTCTTTTCTACATTAGCACGAACCTGCTGTAATTCTTCCAGCATAGAGCGGTCATACTTACTGATAGTTGCAACATATTCAGCTTTATTCAGAAAATCTCCCATATTTTCGGAAGTGAGCAGAATCTGAACCAGAGATGCTCCGCCGCCTTCATACATGAATTTGATACGATCTTTCATGGAATCATACTGAGCTTCCTCATCAAGCTGAGCAGAAGCTAGATCCAGTTTTGATTTTTCTACTTTGGCAGCCAGATCCTCTACCTGACTGGAAGCAGTGTCCAGCTCTTTACTTAAAGAAGATAACTGGCTGTTTAAATCGTTTAACTCACCTTTGAGATCAGAGGTGGTATTTTCCAATTCATCTGTCGAAGGTGCTGAATATACCGGAGTACTAACAGAAGCAATTGTTACGGTGCAGATGGTAATTGCCAAAGCCGATCGTAATGCTCGTTTCTTTTTCATACTTATCATAAACATATCCTTTCCCTTTTCGCGAATGCTTATCTATTATACAACAAAATTCATTATAAAGCAAATTTTAGGTTTCTTTTGGCAGGTTAAAGATATATTAAACTTTATGTAAACTAATTCGGAAAAGGTTTACAGAGGAAAGAATTATGTATAAAATAAATAGGTAGAATGTCTGAATAAGAGAGGAATATATATAATATGAAAAAATACGAAGAAGAAAATTATAGGTTGGAAAATATCAGTGAGCAGATCTATCCGTGGATAAAAGCAGAGCTTACGGATTCTCAGGCTTTGAATGGAAAGCATTTTTCGGAAGAAGATGCACCTGTAATTGGGTTCCTTGGGGATCTGAACGTAGTGTTTGCAATTAAAAGAGGGGAAGATATATATGAGATCTTAAAGGATAACATGCTTCCGCCTGAATGTGATATCATAAAACTGTATCATAAAGCTTGTGAAAATCTGAACAGAGATGTAGAATTTGTAATTGCGAATACCTGGTATGGGGGATATGGGATCGTAGCAGACGGACATCATGAGGCAAGTTCCGTGTGCTTTAAGCATATCTGGCAGGTCTGCGCAGACAAGTTAAAGGATGATCTGATCATCATGATTCCGAGAAAAGATACAGTGTTGTTTGCTCCGGCCGGAAATAAAGATATCGTTGAAAAAATGATCGATCACGGAGAAAAGGCATATGAACAGGGAGAGAATAAGATCAGTAAGAAACTTCTTATGTTTTTAAGAGAAGGAAAGGAATTAATTACATATGAAAATTAAAACCAGAATGATTGGAATGGATCTGGATGGAACACTTTTAAAATCTGACAAAGAGTTGACACAATATACGAAAGATGTGTTGAAAAGAGCGATTGAACAGAGAATTATTGTGATGCCGGCGACGGGAAGACCTATTACGGGAGTGCCAAAGGAATTGCTGGAATTCCCGGGCATACGTTATGCGGTTACTGCGAACGGCGGAAGAGTTATAGATCTTGAGAAGAATGAAGCAATTGTAGAGGAACTGCTTCCACATGATATTGCAGAAGTAATGATGGACGTATTCGAACATTATGATACATTTCGGGAGATTTATTTTGATGGCGTAGGCTATGCCTCGCGGGAAGCACTGGAACATATTGGTAAATATCTGAGTGTTCCGGCAATGGCGAATTATATTATGTCTACACGTGTGGCAGTGGATGATGTGAGAGTCAAATTTGATGAGACGAAACTTCCTGTAGATAAGATCCAGGCGTTATTTACTTCTGTGGAAGATCGTGATGCGGCCAGAAAAGAGATCGAAGATGTTCCGGGAATTGAGATCACGGGAGCGCTTCCGATGAATCTGGAGATTAATGCAGCAGGAGTGAACAAGGGAAAAGCAATGATCGAACTTGGAAAGCTTCTTGGAATTCCAAGAGAAGAAATCATGGCGTTCGGAGATGGCAACAATGATCTGAAGATGCTGAAAGAAGTAGGAACGGGTGTGGCAATGGAAAATGCCATTCCTTCCGTAAAAGAAGCAGCAGATTATGTGGCATTATCCAATGACGAAGAGGGCGTTGCGAAATTTATAGAAAAATATGTGCTGGATTAAGGAAAGGAGCGCAACATGTTAGATATTATCAAGGTTATAATTTTAGGAATTGTAGAGGGAATCACAGAGTGGCTTCCTGTCAGCAGTACCGGACATCTGATTCTGGTTGGAAATGTGCTGAAACCAAGTATGAGTGATGCATTTATGGAGATGTTTGATGTGGTTATCCAGTTAGGTGCGATCATGGCAGTTGTAGTACTGTATTTTCATAAGTTGAACCCGTTTTCACCAAGAAAGAGCCACAAGCAGAAGATGCTGACCTGGCAGATGTGGATCAAGGTACTGATCGCATCGGTACCTGCAGGAATCGTAGGAGTTCTGTTCAATGATATTCTGGATGAGATCTTCTATAAACCGATTCCGGTAGCAGTGATGCTGATCGTATATGGTATCTTATTTATCGTTGTAGAAAATCATAATGCAGGCAAAAAACCTTCTGTGACAAGGATCTCCCAGTTAAGTGTACAGATGTTATTATGGATCGGTTTCTTCCAGATGCTTGCGCTGATACCGGGAACATCAAGATCAGGAGCTACGATTGTCGGAGCACTGCTGATCGGAGTATCAAGAGAAGTGGCTGCAGAATTTACATTTTTCCTGGCAATTCCGGCAATGTTTGGTGCCAGTCTTTTGAAACTGATCAAATTCGGTTTCCATTTTACAGGCGCAGAATTTGGTCTTCTGATGCTTGGATGTATCGTGTCTTTTGGATTATCGGTTATTGCGATCAAGTTCCTTATGGGATATATCAAACAGCATGATTTTAAAGTATTTGGATATTATCGTATCGTTTTGGGCGGTCTGATCATTGTATGGACTATTATTCAGACCGTAATTGCATAGAAATGTATAAAGAAAATGGGTGGATGTTTTGCGAATATGTGGAATTATCCACTTGTTTTTTGATTAAAACATGATAATATATTAAGTATATATGTATTTTTATACAGTTTGTCAAAAGAATGGAGGAAAAGATTATGAAATTAAAGAAACTTATCAGTGTAATGCTGATTGGTGCATGTGTATGTTCTATGGCAGCATGCGGATCTAAAAAAGAAGAAAAGAAAATTGAAAGTGCAGATGATCTTAAGGATGCAAAGATTGGTGTTCAGACAGGTACAACAGGCGATATCTACTGTTCTGATGATTTCGGTGATGATCATGTAGAGCGTTTTAATAAAGGTGCAGATGCAGTACAGGCACTGGTAAAAGGAAAGATCAATGCAGTTGTTATTGATAACGAGCCTGCAAAAGCATTTGTAGATGCAAATGACGGACTGAAGATTCTTGAGACACCTTATGTAGAAGAAGATTATGCAATGTGCTTTAAAAAGGGCAATACAGAGCTGGAAGACAAATTCAACGCAGCAATCAAGGAACTGAAAGAAGACGGAACATTTGACAAGATCGTTGGATATTATATCGACGGAACAGAAGAAAAAGGATATGAGTCTCCGGCAGATGTCGATCATTCTAATGGTAAACTTGTGATGGCAACAAATGCAGCATTTGAGCCATATGAATATTATGAAGATAACAAGATTGTTGGTGTTGATATAGACTTTGCACAGGCAATCGCAGATAAGCTCGGTATGGAACTTACTGTAAATGATATGGAATTTGACTCAATTATTGCAGCAGTTGACAGCGGAAAAGCAGATTTTGGTGCGGCTGGTATGACTGTTACAAAGGAAAGAGAGAAACAGGTAGATTTTTCTGATTCCTATTACACAGGAAAACAGATGATCATCGTTAAGAAATAATCCAGAAGAGTAGGATGAGAACATGCAGGAATTGAAAAGTAGTTTTATTTCGAATTTTATAGATGATAACCGCTGGAGATATATTACAGATGGTCTGAAGATCACTTTGCTGGTTACTGTATTTGCAGTATTGATTGGTGTAGTACTTGGATTCTTGATCGCAATTGTCCGTACAACACATGATAAGACCGGTAAATTGAAGATTCTGAATGCAATCTGTAAAGTTTATCTGACGGTGATCCGTGGAACACCAGTAGTTGTACAGCTGATGATCATTTACTTTATTATATTTGGAAGTGTTGATATCAGTAAGGTTGTCGTTGCGATCGTAGCATTTGGTATTAACTCGGGTGCATATGTTGCCGAGATATTCCGTTCTGGTATTATGTCTATCGATAACGGACAGTTTGAAGCAGGGCGAAGCCTTGGATTTAACTATGCACAGACGATGATGTATATTGTTATGCCGCAGGCATTTAAGAATGTACTCCCGACACTTTGTAATGAATTTATCTCTCTGTTAAAGGAAACTTCTGTATCCGGTTATATCGCATTACAGGACCTGACTAAAGGCGGGGATATCATTCGAAGCCGTACATATGATGCATTTATGCCGTTGATCGCCGTTGCACTGATCTATCTGGCAATGGTAATGATATTTACCAAGCTTGTCAGCTTACTGGAGAGGAGGTTGAGAAACAGTGACCACTAAGAAAGATGATGTACTGATCAAAGTAGAAGGTCTGCATAAAATATACGGGGATTTCCATGCGCTGAATGGGATTGACGAGGAGATTCACAGAGGAGAAGTGGTCGTTATTGTAGGACCATCCGGTTCCGGTAAGTCAACATTCCTGCGTTCTCTGAATCTTCTTGAGGTTCCGGATCAGGGACATATCTATTTTGAAGGTGTGGATATTACAGACAGACATGTGGATATTAACAAGCACCGTCAGAAGATGGGAATGGTGTTCCAGCACTTTAATTTATTCCCACATAAGACGATCAAGGAAAATATCACACTTGCTCCGATCAAGCTTCTTGGAAAGAGTAAGGAAGAGGCAGATAAAAGAGCAATGGAACTTCTGGAACGAGTAGGACTTGCCGAAAAGGCAGATTCGTATCCATCGCAGTTATCCGGCGGTCAGAAGCAGAGAATTGCAATTGTCCGTTCGCTGGCAATGGATCCGGATGTGATCCTGTTTGACGAGCCGACATCGGCACTCGATCCGGAGATGGTAGGAGAAGTTCTGGAGCTGATGAAACAGCTTGCAAGAGAAGGCATGACGATGGTTGTGGTAACACACGAGATGGGATTTGCCAAGGAAGTTGGTTCCAGAGTTATCTTTATAGATGCGGGACAGATAAAAGAACAGGCAAAACCGGAGGAATTTTTTGAGAATCCAAAAGATCCTCGTCTTAAGGAATTTTTATCTAAGATTTTATAATGAAAAATGAAAAGGAAATATATAATGTAAATGTTTTCGTTTGCTATGCAGAAAACCTTATAACATTATATATTTCCTTTTTGTGTTTTATGATGTTATAGCAAAATCTCTTACAGGTTATATTTTACAACAGCTGTCCCGTTCGATCAGGTGGTGAGGAACAATGATCTTGGTTGCAAGGAGATTTGGATTTTCTATGTGGTTGATGATCTGGGAGGCGGCTTCACTTCCGAGTTGGCCTGCTCCGATGTCGATTGATGTTAACTGTGGTGAGGTCAGTCTTGCGAACAAAGAGTTATTGAAGGAGATGATCGACAGATCTTCCGGGATTGCAAGATGGTTTTCCAGACAGACTCTTTCTAAAGAGACGGCGAGGATATCGTCGCTGACCAGGATTGCTGTCGGGCGTTCTTTCTGCATAAGGAGCCCGCGTATGGCTTCTTCGTTATTCTCTGATACATTCTTTACTTCCACGCAATATTCCGGACGAACCGGGAGCTGGTGGCTTGCAAGCGCAAGCTGGTAACCGGCTTTGCGATCGGCAGAGAACATCAGGGAGCTGTCGGAACCAAGGTAGGCAATCCGGCGGTGTCCAAGCTGATAAAGATATTCAGTCGCTTCTCTTCCGGCAAGCAGGTTATCATTATCAATATAGATAGTCTGGTTGGTATACTGTGTTGCTTTTCCAATCAGAATATATAAAAGACCTTCGTTAAAAAGGTAATCGATGACGGGATCTTCTTTCTTGGAATACAGTATGATGAAACCGTCTACTTTGCCACTTCTGGACATAGAGCGAACGGCGTTAAGGATCTCTGTTTCATCCTGCCCGGTTACAATTGTTGTCATATACTGTCTGCCATTACAATAATGGCTGATTCCCTGGATTGCTTCCAGATAGAAGGAGTTCTCATAGACTTCTTTTGCGGAAGCGGGGAGAATGATGCCAATGGTACGCGAATTCTGAGAGGCAAGATTGCTTGCCTGGAAATTCGGCTCATACCCCAGTTCCGCCATAGCCTTTCTGACACGTTCTTTCGTTTCTTCGCTGATGGATGGATTATTTTTACAGGTTCTGGACACGGTGGAAGGAGAGACTCCTGCCAACGCAGCCACGTCCTTGATCGTTACTGCCATAAAGATAACCTCCGTTTGTTTTGTAGTTCTGTTATTCTTGTTTTATACGTTCCGATATCATAGATTTTTCATATATTTTTATTTTACAGCAAAGAAAACAACATTGCAATGCATTTGCATGAAATATTGCGCAAGCGCACGCATGAGAAAACATAGGGAAAGTGCACAAAAACAATAATGCAAAATTATACAAAAAGTAGAAATCAGAGCAAAAAGTAAAATACTAATTGAAAACAATGCAAAAACTGAATATAATTAATGCAAGCGGTTGCACAAAACAAATGCAAAAGAAGTGCAGACGAGAAAAACATGAGGAGGTTTCATTGTGAACGAGAATGAGAGTAAAAAGGTTCCAGAAGTAATTCTTGCGCCGTTAACCAGAAAGGCAGTGCCTTTAAGTGAAGTACCGGATCCGGTGTTTTCAGATAAGGTATTAGGAGACGGAGTGGCAATTATTCCGGCAGATGTCCGCTCATCAAATGTTATCTGTAACGGAAAGAATGCACCGGTTGTATCGGATCATTATGGAGTTATGATAACGGTATAATGGATCATTTTATAATAAGACATCTGCAAAAATATAAAGCAAAAAGGAAATCAAAATAAATAGAAAAAAGAAGAGGGAAAGAAAGATGAGCGAAAGAGCAGCAGGCATACTCATGCCGATCAGCAGCCTTCCATCTGAATATGGAATCGGCTGTTTCTCAAAAAGTGCATATGAATTTGTAGACTGGCTGAAGAAAGCAGGTCAGAGTTACTGGCAGATCCTGCCACTTGGTCCTACAAGTTACGGGGATTCCCCGTATCAGTCATTTTCTACATTCGCGGGAAACCCATATTTCATCAGTCTGGAGGCACTGGTGGAAGAAGGTGTTCTGACAAAGGCGGAATGTGAGGCCGTAGACTGGGGAAAAGCAAAAGGGAGTATTGATTATAAAAAGATTTACGAAGGGCGTTACCCGCTTCTTCGAAAAGCTTACGAAAGAAGTAAGATACATGAGAATGCAGAATATCAGAAGTTCGTAGAAGAGAACAGCTGGTGGCTGTCAGATTATGCATTATTTATGGCAGTTAAAGACAGATTTGACGGTGTGGAATGGAAGTTGTGGGCAGATGATATCAAGCTGCGCTGGGGACCTGCCATGGATTATTACCGTGAAGAGTTGTATTTTGATATTGAATTCCAGCAGTATATGCAATTCAAGTTCTATGAACAGTGGATGCAGTTGAAAGCATATGCCAATAAAAAAGGAATTCAGATCATCGGCGATATCCCAATCTATGTGGCAATGGACAGCGCAGATACCTGGGCACATCCGGAATTATTCCAGCTGGATGAGGAAAATGTACCGGTTGCCGTAGCCGGATGCCCGCCGGACGGATTCTCTGCAACCGGACAGTTATGGGGAAATCCACTGTACCGCTGGGGATATCATAAGGAAACCGGCTATCAGTGGTGGATATCTCGTCTGGCTTATGTATTCCGCCTGTATGATGTGGTAAGAATCGATCATTTCCGTGGATTCGATGAGTATTTCTCTATTCCATACGGAGCAGAGACGGCAGTAGACGGACACTGGGAAAAGGGGCCTGGCATGGATCTGTTCTGGAAAGTACGAGAAGCACTGGGTGAAAAACCAGTTATCGCAGAAGACCTTGGATATGTTACGGACAGCGTACGTGATCTGGTAAGAGACAGCGGATTCCCAGGCATGAAGGTGCTGGAATTTGCATTTGATTCGAGAGATTCCGGATGTGCGAACGACTATCTACCGCACAATTATCCGGTGAACAGTGTTGCTTACACAGGAACTCACGACAATGAGACACTTGCCGGCTGGTGGGGAAGCATCAGTAAGGATGAGCAGAAGCTGACCCGCGAGTATCTCTGTGATACTTACACACCGGAAGCAGAACTGAATAAGCCTCTGATCAGCCTGATCATGAGAAGTGCTGCAAAGTGGTGCGTGATCCCGATGCAGGATTATCTGGGCCTTGATAACAAGTGCCGTATGAATACACCGTCAACGGTCGGAACAAACTGGAAGTGGAGAATCCGCAAGAACCAGTTATCTGTGAAATTACAGAAAGAGATCCATGCGGTGACATTGCGTTATGGAAGAATGAACTGGACGGAAGATGTTGAAGAAGCAGCAGAAGCAGAAAAATAGAATATGTAGTATTAAGAATAAAAATGGCAGATATCATTTGGGGGATATCTGCCATTTTGTCCTTATAAGAAAATTTTGTATGTTCTCTTCAAACTAGATAGGAAGTTCCAGATAAATATCTTTTCCTTCTTTGATAGAGATGACTACTTTACCATGCTTAATTGTAGTAACAGCACCCTGAACGCTTGCAGCAGGTGCAGCCTCAGCAGGAGCTTCCTCTTTGGCAGGAGCCTCTTCTGCTGCTAATTCATCATCAGTCTTGAATCCGTCTACATTGTCTGCTGTCAGTGGACAGAGAGAATCACTGGTCTTTGTTAATTTTGCTCCCAGAACCTGTCCGATCTTCAGACATCCATCAAGATTTAAAAGACCTGAATCTACTAATTCATCGAAGATTGCCGGATCCTCTAAGTTTGCTGGTTCGATTGTAATTCCGCCCTCTGCTCTACAGCATAATACGGCAGGATCGTTAGCATGAGCTTTCGCTGTTTCCGCTGTAATTGACATACCGAATACCTCCTAAATATTCATATTTATTTCCTATGAATAGTATAGGCTTTTCTAAATGAATTTTCCAATTGGTTTTTCCTATAATGATAAAATGAAATAGAAAATACCTATAATAATAGAAAAAATGAAAAGATTCAATAGAATATGACATATAGAAAATGCCTATAAGTACATGAGAATAACCAATTGGTAATTTAAAGAAAACGGGGATATAATAAATTCAAACGATAATATTGTTAGTGGCAAGGATCAGCCACATTCCCTTCTAAGAGCCCTTTTCCTGAAAGTGTCTTCCCCAAGACGACATTTCCAGGAAAAGGGCTTTGACGTTGTATAGAGAGATAAGTTATAATAAACCATATGTTCGGAAATAAAATAAGTGAGGAAACAACAGAAAAGGCACTTGTTTCCCAAATGGACAATGGAGAAACAGATGGAACATAAAGTAGTGAAAAAAACAGAAGTGAAAGTCGAAGAAGCAAAATCAAAAAAAGACAGAGAACTGCAGGAAGCGAAGATGTCCTCAGAGGCAGAGCTTAGAAATATTGTAAAGCCGTTGGTGAACTGGTATCGGGAGAATAAACGGGATCTGCCGTGGCGCCATAATCCGGATGCATACAGGGTATGGGTATCCGAGATCATGCTGCAGCAGACACGGGTAGAAGCAGTAAAAGGATATTATGACCGGTTCTTAAAAGCACTTCCGACAGTGAAAGATCTTGCAGAAGCAGAAGAAGACAAACTGCTGAAACTGTGGGAAGGATTAGGATATTATAATCGTGTACGAAATATGCAGAAAGCGGCACAGCAGATCATGGTTGATCATGCGGGAAGGTTTCCGGATACTTATGAAGAAATATTGCAATTGAAGGGAATTGGCAATTACACGGCGGGGGCGATCAGTGCATTTGCCTATGGAATCCCGAAACCGGCAGTGGATGGCAATGTGCTCAGGGTGATTTCCAGAATTACGGGTAGCTATGAAGATATCATGAAACAAAGCGTCCGCAAAAAGATAGAAAGTGCACTGGAACAGGTGATACCTACAGATGCCGCCAGCGATTTTAACCAAGGACTGATTGAACTGGGGGCAATTGTGTGTGTTCCGAACTGGGGACCGAAATGTGAACAATGTCCGGTAAAGGAGTATTGTATTGCACATGCAGAGAATCTGACAGCGGAGATACCGGTAAAGAAGAAAGCAAAGGCCAGAAAGATCGAAGAAAGAACTGTACTGATCTTCAAAGACGGTAAACAGATTGCAATCCGAAAACGTCCGGCAAAAGGATTGCTGGCCGGATTATATGAATTCCCGAATCTGGAAGGAAAATTTTCAATGGCTGAAGTTACGGAATACAGCAAGAAGATTGGTCTGATGCCGGTCCGCATACAGGAACTTCCGGAGGCGAAACATATCTTCAGTCATATTGAATGGCATATGACAGGTTATGAAGTGACCGTAGATGAACTGGAGAAGACGAATGAGGAAGGTTTTCTGTTCATTCATCCGGAGCAGATAAAAAAAGAATATTCGATACCGTCGGCATTTGAGAAGTATACGGAGTATGCAGGAATTCGGAGTAAATAGATAAGGAGGTGTATGTTTTGGATGTACACCTCCTTAATTTATATCGTCATGTGTTCGAAAGAAACTGCCAGTGCTAGGTTTTGTAGATCAGAGAGAAAATAAAAAAATTCTAGGGAGTAATACCAAATGTCAGTTGTTTCAATTGCTGGATGTATTTCTGAATAAGTGTGCGTGTCTGGTTCTCTGGAGTTATGTATTCCGAATCGGCCAATAATTGGAAAAATTCAGAAAATGCATTGCAGATACTACTTTCCTGAATGATGATAAAAGAAATATTCGCTTTATCTGCAAGGTTGATAAGGAACAATGAATGATTATTGCGTAATTCAATATATAAAGAATCCGGATAACTGAAAGTAGAATTCAGCATATGGTCCTTCTCATTCGAAAAATGTTCCAGAAAATATTTAAGAGAGGTGATTCTCTCTTCAGGTGAAAATTGAGGCATGACAATACTACTGGTACCTGATGAGATTCCAGATTCACAGTACTTCTGAAAGCCACTGATGGTAAAAAAGTCCTTCCGGTTGACATGCTTCAGAACATTTAAAAAAGCTCCATATGCTTTTGTAAGTGGAGCATATTCCGGAGAATGTTCTTTTACCCAATCAAAAAAATATTCATTATCCATGAAATCACTGTCACAAGGAGTGGCGGCCAGACTGGTTGAGTCCTGAATTGTATCAAATGAAGTCATATAAAGTTGGAGCGCTTCATCAAGATCTTTACTTTGCTGTAATAGTGGGGACGAATGCTCCAGACAATTCTGAAATTCTTTTGTATATTCCTGTAAAATCGCGGGATCCGAATGAAGGATTCCTTTTGAAAGATCGGATGCCAATTGCAGTACATATTTTTCCGTAATAATATAGAACGGATATAGAAGATTTGGCCGATCATTTCGGGAAAGCTTACTATAATAATAAAAAGGTATGTAATTAATGCCGGCTGAAAAACATAGCGGAATAATCTGGTGCAGTGTCTCTAGATTCTCATAAGCATAGGATGCATTCGTCTGGAAATGGATCAGATGCTTTATCAGAATAGCCTTACCGTATTGCGGAATCATAAGATTCAGATAATGTGGAAGCAATGTATCTGTACCTGGAAGATTAGTGTAAAGTTCAGGAGACTCTTGTTCCTGTATAGTCTTCCTGAGAACATATTGCAATAATAGTTCGGTCTCGTATTTATCATTTGAGATAGGTGAAATCAGTTTCATTTCGCCATAATCAACGATTGATCTTTTGTTAAATCCTTCATTTTTTTCCAAAGCAGATAGTTTTTCAAAAAGGTGAAGGATTGTGGTTTGGTTCCGGTAAGCAGTTTCACCGATGGCTTCCATTTTATATAATTCCATTATTTCTTTCTTTTCAGGCAGTGAAATCCGAAGCGCCTGACAGAAATGTTCGACAAATTCAGGTCCGGGCAATCTTTTACCAGTAACCATTCTCTGAAGTGTGGTACGTTCCAGAGATGCTGCCTGAGAAAGGCGGTATACGTTGTAACCGTTTTCGGTAAGCAATTCTTTACATTTCTCACTGAATTTTGACATGATTTATCCCCTCTTGTATTAGTAAAAGTAAATAATGTGCGCACATATGTGCAGGTCACTTGTTAAGTTTAGTACATTTATCGATCGAAGGTCAAGAAAACGGAACAAAAGACAGTGAAAGTGCACGAGCACAATCAAGAGCACATATTGAAAGGGGAAGATAGAGTATGACATTATATTACATAAAAGGTATATTGTCGATATTATTGTGTAGAAATATATTAAAAGAAGATACTTTTCGTATAAAAATTTTTTTTAATATGAAATTTATTATGTAATAGAAAGGAATATGAGGGATGGGAGAACTACTTTTAGGATGGAAAGATAAAAGCGAAGTATATATTCCACCAATAAAAAAACAAGGTTTTACAGAAGATGTAATTCTTAGAAATATTAATTTGCCCGAAGAAGAAAATTTAATTCCAGATTTAGAAGAAAATGCTGATATCGATGAAGATGCAACAGTATTTGCGCCGTTTAAAGTGCGTTGTTTGATTTTAGAAAGAGTAAAAACAGGAAAACAGATTAAAGTAGATAGTGGTGAATTTACGATAGGCAAACAGACAGAAAATGATTATGTAATAAAAGATAATCCAATGATAAGCAGAAAACATGCACGGATTTATCAACGTGATTGTAATTTTTGGCTGGAGGATTTGAATTCACTAAATCATACGTTTGTGAACGATAAAGTAATAAGTGAGCCGGTTAAACTCATTCCTGGAATGAAATTTCGCTTGTCTTTAGATGAAGAATTCAAAGTTATAGAAATTATGGAGAATTAGTCTATGCTAAAGAGAACATTAACGATTATAGACAGCAGTGGAAACATGTCAGAAATTGATTTGAATCAATTTGGTAAAACGTTGCTTTATATGGGAAGAGATGAAAGCCAATGTGACATTATTATAGCAGATCCAATTGTATCCAAAATTCATGGCACATTTCAGCTGGAACATTCTTATCTTTTGTATAGAGATGAAGATAGCAGTAATGGAACATATCTGGGAAGTGCAGAAAAAAGAAAAATGCTTGAAAAGAAAGATGGATATGTCGATCTGTATGATCAGTCAATTATGAGAATTGGGAATATTCATGAGCCAGAAAAAATGGTATTGATTTTGTATCAGATGACAGATGAATACCAGATGTGGAAAAGACAGTCTTTGGATAAAAGTGAAATATTGATAGGAAGAAACAGTTCGAATCAGATTGTATTGAACCATCCAGGTATTTCCAAAAAACACTGTGCAATATATAAAAAAGACAGCAAAATGATTCTCTGTGATTTGAATAGTGCAAATGGTGTAATGGTAAATGGAAGTCCGGTCAGACAGTACAGGGAATTGATGGACAAAGATATTATTCAGATTCTTGATTTTCAATTATTCTATTCTAATACCTGTATTTATTACAGGGCGTTAACTTCCGGAATTTCTCTAAGAGCCTGTGATATTAATAAAACGGTTGGAAAAGGAAGAAAGAAAAAGAAAATTCTACAGTCTGTAAATTGTGAAATTCATCCAAACGAATTTGTTGCAATTATCGGAGGTTCGGGAGCAGGAAAAACTACATTAATGAACGCAATCAGTGGTTTTGAAAAAGAGTTTTCAGGGAATGTATACTGTAATGGAATCAATCTGATAGAGCAATTTCAATATATGAAAAATATTATTGGATTTGTTCCGCAACAGGATATTATTTATGAAAATCTTACGCTAAAGAGAATGCTTCTGTATACAGCAAAATTAAAGATGCCAGAAGATACTCAAAGACAGGAAATGGAAGATAGAATCGCAGAAGTTCTTAAAATGGTTGATCTGACAGAGCATCAGAATACTTATATAAGGAAATTATCCGGTGGTCAGAAAAAGAGAGCAAGTATAGCCGTTGAATTATTAGCTGATCCCAAATTATTCTTTTTGGATGAGCCGACTTCCGGGCTCGATCCTGGAACAGAAAAAAATCTGATGTTGACGCTTAGAAATCTGGCAAAAGAACAGAATAAGACTGTTATTATAGTTACTCATACGACACAGAATCTGCAATTATGCGATAAAGTCATTTTTATGGGTCCCGGAGGACGTTTGTGTTTTTGTGGAAATGTACAGGAAGCGAAAGCATTTTATCAGACTGGTGAATTAGTAAATATATATAATATGATAGCGGAAAATCCACGATACTGGCAGGAAAAATTCGAACATTCCAGACATGGAAATAGTCGAAAAACTATAAATCAGTCAGTTGAGAAAAATATAGAACAAAAAGGAAGTAAAGTATCGGCTGTAAGGCAATTTTTGATTTTGACACAAAGATATGCTGAATTATTATGGAATGACCGCCTGCGATTGATAATTTTGTTATTGCAGCCATGTCTGATTGCGATATTACTTAATATAGTGGCAGACGAGAATGTTTTCAATATATATGAAAGCACAAAATCTATTTTATTTGCATTGAGCTGTTCGGGAATCTGGATTGGAATGTTTGATTCTATACAGGAAATCTGTAAAGAAAGAGTTATTTTAAAAAGAGAATACATGGCTAATTTAAAACTGCCATGTTATATGATGTCGAAATTTGTATTGCAAATGTTACTCGGGATGGTACAGGCAGTTACTTTGACAATGGTATTTCTTACATTAACGAAAAGCAAGGAAAAAGGTATTTTTCTTAGAAATTTCCGGATAGAAATACTCTTTACAATCTGGTTAACCGTTGTGGCAGCTATTGCAATGGGATTTATTATTTCATCTATAGCTAAAAGCGGAGATAAGGCAATGACAGCAGCTCCATTTGTATTGATTATACAACTTCTGTTTAGCGGAATACTCTTTAACCTGGAAGGGATGGGCAAAAAAATTTCCTATTGTACTGTAAGCAGATGGTCAGTAGAAGCACTGGGAAGTATTGCAAGGTTGAATAAGCTTGAATTAAAAATGCAGGCAGATTTTCCAATGCTGGAACACAAAGCGGAAAGTTTTTTTAAAGCATCAAAAATGCATGTTGTATCTTCCTGGGGAATTCTGATAGGGATGACGGTCGTTACGATGGTATTGGGAACGATACTATTAAAGAATGTTGCAAAAGACCGTAGATAAAAAGGATTACAGTATTATGAACAATGAAAAAAATATATTTTCGGATACATATGAAATTATAGGGTATCTTCAATCTGGAAGCGGAGGTGCCGTATATAAAGCTTATCATAAGAGATTAAAGAAAGAGGTCGTATTAAAAAGGATAAAACAAAAGAACGTAAATATGAGGATCAACAGACAAGAAGTAGATATATTGAAAAATCTGAATCATTCATATTTACCACAAGTATTAGATTTTTTGAATGTTGACGGTGAAATCTATACAGTTATGAGCTTTATACCAGGACACTCATTTAAAGAATTGCTAGAGGAAGGTGTGCATTTTACACAGAACCAGTTAATTCGATGGGGAATGCAATTATGTAGTGCTTTGTATTATTTACATAGCCAGAATCCACCGATTGTTCATGGGGATATTAAACCGGCAAATATTATGTTAACTCCGCAGGGGAATATATGTCTGATTGATTTTAATATTTCCTTCTTTATGGATGAAAACACAGTGCTTGGATATACAGAAGGTTATACTTCTCCGGAACAATATATTATTGCATTAGATAAAAAATCTATACATGCGATACCGAATCATACCGTGGTAGATGAAAAAAGCGATATATACAGTGTAGGGGCAACATTTTATCACCTGATTACAGGACATAAACTGGAGCGGCGCAGATCTGGAAGAGAATACGAAGAATTACAGGAACATGTCAGTGAAGGACTGGCAAGTGTCATCATGAAAGCAATCGTATTAGAACGTGATAAAAGATATGCGAATGCTTATGAGATGTATCAGGCATTTCAAAATATTTGTAAAAAAGATAAAAGATATCAGCGATTATTGACAAGAGAAAGAGCTATAAGGACCGGTCTTATATTATTGCTTGGAATATCTATAGCAGGTACAGGATATGGAATTCATGAAGTAAAGCTTGAACGTGTTGAAAAATATAATAATCTTGTTGAAAAACAGGTTATATACCGTGAGGCAGGGAAATATGGAAAAGAACGAAAAGTCTATAAGAGTGCAATAAAAGTATTCCCGGATAAGCTGGAAAGCTATTATCAAAATGCATATACCTTATATGATGAGGAGAAATATGAAAAATGTATAGATTTTGTAGAATATGATGTGCTGCAAAATGAAAAAGCAGACATCATAGATGAGAGAATGGGCGATTTGTATTATCTGGAAGCGGAGAGTTATTTTCAACTGGAAGATTACAAAAATTCAGTAGACATTTTTGAAAAAGCATTCCAGTTTGGGGCAAAAGACAGTCTGTATTACAGAGACTATGCCATTGCATTAGCATATAACGGAAATACAGAAAAAGCCGAAGAAATCTTACAGGATGCCATTGATAAAGGACTGAACGAAGATTCTATTCATTTTACAAAAGGTGAGATTGAAAAAGCACTAAATAACGAAAGTGATGCCATATCAGAATTCCGGCAATGTATTGGAATTACAAAGGATGATCAGTTAAAGACAAGAGCATACCTGTTATTAAGTGAAATATACGAAGAAGCTGGAGAAGATAAAGAAGAAAGAGCAATATTACTCGAAGCAAGAAATAATCTTCCAATGGAGAATCAGATGCAGATTTTAGAAAAACTGATTCAAGTTGATATTAATCTTGATGATGACGGAGACACACAGTTAAGAAACGAAGCGATTAATCTTAGTAAAGAAGTAATTAAACAAGGATGGGAAACGTATACAACATATAATAATCTGGCAATTTTATATCAGAAACAAAAGAATCTGGCAGAAACTGCAGATATACTCACACAAATGATAGAACTTTACGGAGATGATTATAATATCGAAAAACGCCTTGCATTTTTAGAAATAGATAAGCAGGAACAAAAAGGCAATGATTTCAGGGACTATTCAGCATTTGAAAAGTATTATGAACGTGCCGAAAAATTATATTACGCACAACTAAAAAGTAATGATACAGATTCAGAAATGCAATTATTGGAAAATGTATATCAACAGGTAAGAAGTGGGGGATGGTTATAAAATGGAGATTACAAGAGGCTTATTAACAGTAATAGCCGGTTGTATCGGAATTGTTGGAAGCATAGGTGGTTTGCTTTTTACAATACGGAAGTTTCCTAAAGAACGACGGCAATTACTTACACAAATAGAGGAAGAGTAGGAGAAAAAGGAATGAGTGATAGAAAAGAAAAATATATATCAGGCATACTGATTCTTTTAACATTAGAAATTATATTTTTCCCTGTCTTGAAAATAAGTACATGGGATGTGTCATTACTGAAAATGTTAAATATGATATATGGAAAATCAAATAATATATTTGCAGGAAGCATACAGACAGCATTAAAGCAATACATGAGTTCATACATATATATGTTATTGTTTTTGATTATATTAACAATTGCTGTTGGAGTTTCAGCATGGGTGATACGTTCATCGTCAGTTTATTGTATAGAACTTGCAGGACAGGCAGTTATCGTTATTACTGCAGTTATGTTGTTTCGAATGATCAAAGAAAAAATGGATATGATCGGGAGTACAGTAAGTTATTTTGGAATTGGAAATGTTGTGCAATTTAATATGATGCCGTTTATTCTGTGGGGATTATTGCAGATTGCAGCGGTTGTAATAAATATATATGGTCTTATGAATATGGGAAAAGAAGAATATAAAAAAGAAGCACATAGAAAAGAGTTTGTACCAGATTATATTCCTGCACCACCATATGTTGGTGAAGATGTGAAATATTATCCAAAGGATGATATGGTATTCCATAAAGAAGAGAAAGAATTTTTTGGGGCAATAGAAGGAATACAACTTCCTTATACAGGAAAAGTATTTCCGATGAGCAAAGGAAAGTACATATACATATTAAGAGAGAATAACAACATCATATTAAAAAATTATCAAGATAAAGGAAAGTGTCTTACGAAAATATATTATGACACAAAATATGATGAATATGTGGTAATTCCTCAGAAGAAAAGATGTGTTCATTTGGAAAGCGGACAACCACTGGGAGTCGGGAGAGTTTATTATCTGCCCCGGGCAATGAAAATTGTAATTAAAAATGAACAAGGTCAGAATGAAAATATGTTCAGATTAGCATAGATAAGAAAAGGGGAAGAATTATGGAAAATGATAGAACCGTACTGGTAAATGAAGAAAAAATGAACACAAAAGATATATTGGAGCAGGCATATATGGAACTTGGAAAGGAATATTACGAAGGAGCCTTTGAAAATCCATTGCCGCAACTATTACCTCTTTTTGAAAAAATCAATACGATAAAAAATAATATGTCCGGGAAAAAGCAAACAGAAGGCAGATGTCCGAAGTGCGGAAAGCCGGTTGGAGCAGGAGATATGTTCTGTGGAAATTGTGGTGAAAAAATCGGATAAACAATATGAGGAAAAGTTATGATTTGTAAAAAGTGTGGATCAGAGAATCATGAAACGGCAAAGTTTTGCAGAAACTGTGGTAATCAACTACAGCAGAAAGATACAACAAATGTTCCGTTAAATCAGAATAAGCAAAACTATAAGAAAAAGACAGGGAAGAAATGGGGAGTCCTCCTTGTACTGACAGTAGTTATTGCTGGTGTCATTGCAGGTTTTTGGATAACGAAAAATAAAAATGAAAAGAAGATAAAAGAGTATAAAAATCAAATCGCACAAGGGAATAAATATGTAGAAGATTTGGATTATGAAAAAGCAGAAGAATCATATTTGAAAGCAATAAAAATAGATCCGAAAAGGAAAAAACCATATTTGAAACTTGCGGATATTTATGTTGCGCAGGAAAAATATGATAAAGCGGTAAAGATATTAGAGGATGCATCGAAAAATGTAACAGTGACAGAGAAAAAAGGAGAGGATAAACAAGATATTTCCGAAGTAAAACAAGAAATTGAGACTAAAAAAGAAGAAATATCGAATGCATCAGAATATACGTGGGTGGTTAAACCGGAAATTGAAGCAGATGATATTTATTATCTTCGAGGAGGCGATTCGAGAGAAGAGTCAGTGAATGAACGTAAAAAACAAATGACTTCACAATATGCAATATGCGAAACAACAGAAGGAACGTATGCGTTAATAGACATGGATGGTAATTGGTATAAGAATTTAGAGTGTGAAAGAATCGCTACAGTATATGGTTTTTATTTTATGCGTACTTTAGATAAAAAAAGTTATTATTTGGATAATAATAACATGTTAGGGGAATTAACAGATTTTGATCAAGTTAGCAATGAAGGATTTTCTGGATTGAAAGATCAAGGTTTATATTATTATCAAGAAGGTCTGCGAAATATCATCAGTGATGATGAAACTTATGAGGAATATTATCAAAAATTAAAAAATTTGAATGCAATTATTCCGGTAAAAAAAATAAATGGACGATATGAAAAAATAAATGATAATGATGAATATATAGGTGAAGAAAAATGGGAAGAAGAGGATAAATCAAAATATGCATTATGGAAAGATGATGAATTAATTACTAAATTTACTTATGACGAGTGTGGTTCGGAAAATGATGGATTGATAGCGGTAAAAAGGAATGGAAAATGGGGATATGTAAATGAAAAAGGGAAAATTATAATTCCATTAAAATATGATGCTTCTTGGGATAAATATTATGTAGATAATTCGGATTTGACAGGAGCACAAAAAGAATATTGTTATGCAGCATCCGAAGGTTATGTTACGCTCGTAAAAAATAATAAATGGGAGATGAGAACTACCGATAATAAATTAGTGATTCTTCCGGGAATTTTTGAAAAAATCTTGCCGGTATATGATGGAAAATGCTGGGTGAAAAAGAATGGAAAATGGGGAGTAATCCAATTGAATGAAGCTGTAATGGATAAAAAAAATAATAAAACAGAAAAAACAAATAATCAGGACGAGACATCAAAATCTGCAGAAGAATTAGAGGCGGCTGTTAGAAACGCTGCAAGTATGGATATTGTGAACATAACGACAGCTGATTTTGATGCAGATGGCAAGAATGAAGCTTTTGCGCTGGCTGCAGAAGGACAGGAAGATACACAATGGGGGTGGGGATATCCGACAGCTGAGATATGGTTTATAAATAGTTCGGGAGAGTGTAGTTGTTTAAAGAAAGATGTGAATTTGTCCATGAATGCTGTAATAACGGCAGGAGATAGAACAATTTTTAATGTTGAAAAGCAAGAGGCACAAACGTCATCTGTAAGTTATTTATACGGTGTGAAAAACGGACAGGCATATGAATTAAATATTTCAGGACAATATATGGGATTTAATTTTAATAAGGACACAGGGAAATATATTGCAATGAGCTCATATTATTCCAATTCCGGACATCAATATGATGAAATATATTTTGCGTACAGTAAGGATACAGGGGAATTTTATGAGATTACAAATTAAAAGTAGTTGAGGAAAGGTTATGATTTGCAAAAGATGTGGAGCAGAAAACAATGAAACAGCCAGATTTTGCAGAAACTGTGGGAATGAATTTAAGCAGGAAAGTATAACGACTGTTTCATTAGACTCAAATAATCAGAAGTATAAGAAAAGAACAAGAAAGAAAAGGGGAGTTCTTCTTATATTGATACTGGTTATTGCTGGTATCATTGCCAGCTTTTGGATAACAAAAAGTAAGAGAGAGAAGAAAATAAAAGAATATAAAAATCAGATCACACAGGGAAATAAATATGTGGAAGACCTAGATTATGAAAAAGCAGAAGAATTATATTTGAAAGCAATAAAAGTAGATCCAAAAAGAAAATATCCATATTTAAAACTTGCGGATGTGTATGTTGCACAGGAAAAATATGATAAGGCAATAAAGACATTGGAAGATGCATATGAAAATGTAACGGTAACAGAGAAAAAAGGGGAGAATAAACAAGATATTTCCGAAGTAAAACAAGAAATTGAAACTAAAAAAGAAGAAATATCGAATGCATCAGAATATACATGGGTGGTAAAACCGGAAATAGAAGCAGATGATATTTATTATTTGAGAGATAGTAATAGACGGGAAAAATCAACAAACGAGCTTCAAAGGCAAATGAAGTCTAAGTATGCTGTTATCAAAAAGGGTGATACTTATAATTTGATTGATTCAAATGGGAAAATTAAGGATTTAAATGAAGCACTTAATGCGTTCGCCGGACAAGGAAATATAAATAGAAACTTTTCTGTTGGAAAAGTGACTACAATGGATGGATTTTATTGCCTGACAGCGTCTGAAGGCGCAGATGATTGTATCATGAATGATCAGGGAAAAGTAATGAATTGCTTGGATTATGATCTCACAGAAGTACAAGGAAGTTATTATTATTGCAATGGACTATGCAATGCGATGGAAGGAATGGAGTATTTAAATGATCAGGGAATTACTAGAAATCTAAGAAAAATAGAGACGGTTATACCGATAAAACAGTCAAAGAATAGTTATAAAACGAATGGGGAAGATGCGGATGTATGGCTGGAAAAAAATAAAACAAAATATGCATTATGGAAAGATGAAAGTTTAATAAGCGACTTTACATATGATGAATGTGGATCTGAAAATTCAGGCTTATTAGCAGTAAAAAAAGGCGGAAAATGGGGATATCTAGATAAAACAGGGAAAGTAATTATTCCTATAAAATATGATGCTTCTTGGAAAGAATATTTTGCTGACTTGGGACAGTCTATACAGAAAGAATATTGTTATGCAGCATCCGAAGGTTATGTTACGCTTGTGAAAAATAATAAATGGGAGATGAGAACTACAGATAATAAATTAGTGATTCTTCCGGGAATTTTTGAAAAAATCTTGCCGGTATATGATGGAAAATGTTGGGTAAAAAAGGATGGAAAATGGGGAGTAATCCAATTGAATGAAGCTGTAATGGATAAAGAAGATGAAAATAAAAATACGGTAGATAATACAGAAAGTAATACTTTGATATTCACTAATGCTCAAATTGCATATATCAGGCAGCAATTAAGTGTACCAAAATCTAATAACATTACAATGACAATATCAGACAGTCCATATTACTGGGAAGTGGGTGGATGTTCATTGGTTAATGTAACATTTACAGAAAATGGAGAAGTAGTTGCAAGTGCAGATGTTAATGTAGATACTGCAGAATGTACAACTTCAATTTTTAATTATACAAAGACCGAATAGGAAATAGTATGAAATGTATAGGAGGAGAAAAGCAGATGGCGTTATTCGATGATGTAGATCAGAAATTATCAAATTGGATTAATGCAGGAACAGACAAAGCAAAAGGAATGTCGGAATCAATGAAGATATCAAATGATATCAAGGAAGAAGAAAGAAATCAGGAAGAATTATACAGACAGATAGGATTGCATTTTTATAATAATTATGCGGAAACAGCAGAAGGACAATTAAAAGACTTGTGTCTGAAAATTGATCAAAGTAAAGAGCAGGTAGTTTTAAAACAGAAAAGACTTAGTGTTTTAAAAGGAATGATTAATTGTCCAAGTTGTGGAGCGGAAATATCTTCAGGGTCTGTATTTTGTAATGTATGTGGAAACCGGGTTCAGGCGATTCAGGTAGAGACGAAAGCGGAGAATGTATGCCCGAAGTGCGGAGCACCAATCGAAGATGGTTTTGCATTTTGTACATCATGCGGAGAAAAAATAGTTGAAAAAACTCAGCAGGAATCGATAGAGGCTGTCTTAGGAGAAGCGATAAAAGAAACGGAACCGATTAATATCTGTCCGAATTGCGGCAAAGTAATAAATCCAGAGAATGCATTTTGTACAGGTTGTGGAATGAAAATCGAGACGATGAATCAAGCCGGAGAATCAGAGCCGGTAATTATAGAAGCAAATACAGCGGAAAAAAGATGTCCACAATGCAATGCTTTGATTGAAGAAGAGCAGAAATTCTGCATATCTTGTGGAATGAACTTGGAACAATTGAATGATATAAATAATAAAGATATGCCATCGAAAAATGTATGCCCAAATTGTGGAAAAGAAATCACAGACGGAGATGTGTTCTGTATTAATTGTGGAACGAAAATTAAAGAATAGTTGTAAAAAAGGGAGAAAAAATGTACTGCAAAAAATGTGGAAAAAAATTACCGGATGGGTCAAAGTTTTGTGGAGTATGCGGGGCAAAACAAGATTCTCAGATAGTTCAGCAGAGTCTGAAAAGCAAAGAATTAAAAAGGTCGCAATATGGGTTGAAAACGCCGATATTGCTTATAGGCATATTTATTGCAATAGGAGTAATTGTATGGGGTGGATATCAGTATAAGAATCAACCGGAAAAGATAATCGTAGGAGTATGGGATGTAATAGACGTGAATCTAAACAGAACAGGAGACAAGATTGAATTTAGAAAGGATGGAACATTACTTACTGGTTCGACGGTTGGATATTGGTCTTTTGTAGAAAAGGATAAATTACGTTTAACAAGCTGGAGTGAAGAGCATACATACGAGTGCACTCGAACAAATAGAATATTTCAACAGAAAGAATTAATGTTAAGCGAAGGAAATAACGTTATATATTTAGAAAAGGAATAGGAAGGATACGGAGAAAAAGAGATGTATTGTAGAAATTGCGGAAACAAATTACCAGAGGGGGCACGTTTTTGTGGGGCATGTGGTGCAGAACAAAAGCAGAGCATGGTTAATGCAGACGAAAAGCAGCCGGAAACTGTATACCAGGGAATGACTGGGAAAACAGTGGAAAAGCAAGATGTTATATCAAGTGATTCTGAAATAAAAAGTGTTAAGTGCCCAAAATGTGGAGGAAAAAGACTACAGATTATGACGGAAACAGACACACATGTAAAGACATCAGGTGGAGGGTATTCGGCGACAAAAGGCTGTTTTGGCTGGTTAATATTTGGACCTTTTGGATTGCTGTGTGGTAACTGTGGAAGTAAACAAAAAACATCTGTAGATACTACAAATAAGACTTACTGGGTTTGTTCAGATTGCGGAAATAAATTTAGAAATCTTGATGATTGGAAAAAGGAAATAGAAGAGAAAGAAAAATTGGCAAATAATACGATGATTTATTGCGTATTGGCATTTATAGCAGCATTTATCTGCTTTGCAATAAGATTTTCATTTTTGGCATGGATAATGTTAATTTTGGGTATTGTATATGTCATTTTAATACCGGTTGGAAAGAATCAGTTGAATCAGGAAAAAGAAGAATATAAGAAATTAGAGTATGAATCTACAGAAAAATAAAATGTATTATTATCTGATGAAATTAGGAAAGTCATCTGGATGTCATCAAAGAGCAGACAGAAGTTTTTTCTGGCATGGTTATCAATTTCCAATCTGTGCACGATGCACTGGTGTTGTATCAGGGTACTTTTGGGGAGGCTTATTATATTTAAAAATTCAATTGCCAATAGAATGGTGTCTGTTAATGTGTTTGATTATGTTCATTGATTGGCATATCCAGCATCTTGGAATCAAGAAGTCGACGAATGTGCGAAGATTGTTAACGGGAATGCTTTGTGGAGTTGGATATATGCAGTTGATGCTATATTTGTTGAAGAGTCTGATAAGAATAATTCTTTAATCATGATTTATGTGGGAAAGGAAGAGAAAATGCAAAAAACAAAATTGGGAATATCAGTAGGAACATTGTGTGCAGCAATATATTTTACGGGCATATTTGGGGGATATTTTACGGCAGTTTTTTTAGCCGGATATGTGCTGCTGGTAGAAAACAATGAATGGCTTAGAAAAAATGCAGTAAAAGCAATCGTATTAATGATTATATTTTCGATAGTAACTGCAATTATTAATTTGATTCCAGATGCCATTAGTTGTGTGGAGCACATTATGTCTGCTATGGGACTTGTATTTAGTGAAAATTGTCTGAGCAATCTGATTGCAGCAATTACGAGTGTTATAGATATTTGTCAGAAATTACTTTTTATTATTTTGGGGACAAAAGCATTGAATCAGGGAACAATACATATTCCATCTGTTGATCGTTTTATAAATAAATATGTAAATTAATCAAAAGGAAGAAAAAGTATGTTTTGTAAAAATTGTGGGAAGCAGATAAAAGATGACGCACATTTTTGCCCATACTGTGGGAAGGGTGTTGGATTAAGTGATAAAACACAGTCGAAGATAAATAGTGCATACATGAAAAAGAAAAAAGCAAAATGGCCGTTAGTTCTTACTTTTTTCGTTCTTGTAATATCAGTAGGAATAGCCATGTCATATGCTGGGAGAAAAGCAGATAATGTAAAGAAAAATAACAATTATCAGGCATTGGTGGATGAGGGAAACAGATATATTGAAGATCTGGATTATGAAAAAGCAGAAGATAAATATCTGAAAGCCATTTCTATCGAGCCGAAAAAGAAAGAACCATATATAAAACTTGCAGATCTTTATATGGCACAGGGAAAGCAAAAGAAAGCAACGAATATATTAAAAAAAGCTGTGAAAAATATAGATACAGAAGAATCAGAAGAAATTCAACAAAGATATGATTTGTATACATATGTAGATAAAGTATTGATTCCAAAAGAAGGACAATGTAAGGAAGGCAAGTATGAATGCGCATATGAACGGACTTCTAATAATGGGATTTGTGTAAAATCTCTTCAGTCTCAAAAAGGTGTAATGAACTGGAATATTACAGATTATGACAATGATGGCTATGAAGAACTATTAGTATTGATATTAAAAAATAATGAAGCAGATTATGATGGTCTTACAGAAAAAAGAAATGCTGTTTATTTACAAATGTACAAAATGGTTAATGGAAGAGTGATATTGAAAGATGAATACAGAGGATTATATCCAGTCTTAGGTTATGGTGATGATGAAAACGCAGGTATCTTTTTAGTGATTAAAGATAATAAAACATATATTTGTGGAAGTAATGACGAGTTAGCTCATACTTATGCAGATGGATCAACAATCAAATCGTTTGTTCTTACTTATGAAAATAATAAATTTGTAGAAAATGCTGGTCAGAGGGAACCTACATCAGGGTCAGATTTTATGCCAGATGAAACACAACAAAAAATGATAGAAACTCTTACTAAACTTGGACTGAATAAGGATGCCGAAAGAATAAAAGAAACGGGGAAGGCAGTATTTGAGTTCCATGATTCTGTAGATAAAACTTTATTAAGAATACAAGGGAAAAATGAAGGATTTGACATGGATAAAGCTTATAGGAATACGGTTAATCTTATACCAGAATATAATCCAGAAGCTTTTGGGAAAGTTGTGCTTCAGATAAAGTATGGAGATATAACAGACTCGGTTTCAAAAGAGAATTTAACAGATAATCAATCTAGTTCCAAGTCTTTGAATTCTGTAACATCTGATACATACCTTGCGGAATATGGACCAATCATTGATGCTGCATATAGTAAGTATTATGACGGAATACAAGTTATGAATTACTATTTTTATGATATCGATAAGGATGGGGTAAAGGAACTTCTTGTCCAAAATGGAACCTGTGAAGCGGATTATACTTACCAGGCATATACAATACAAAATAATAAAAGTAAGTACCTTGGAGAAATATCCGGATTTCATACGGTGTTTTATAAAGATGAAAATGGAGGAAAAGAAAGATATATAATTCAAGTGCAGGGATATATGATGGGAGAAACAATTTCGCATATTGAAATTAATAATGGAAAAATCGAAAGTAAAGAAGTGTCCAATAGACAGCTTGGACAGGATGAAGAATATTATTCCAATTCATATCCGGTAGAAAGTGCCGAGACTACGGATAAGAGTTTATTACAAAAGTAGGAGTCATAATGGATGAAGTATAAAAAATTAATTGTGCTTTTTTTAATGACTGTGTTACTGGTCGTTATATATTTATGCATTCCTCAAGAAGTAAATAATAAGACACAAAAAGGGAAAAAAGAAGCTCCAAAAACTTACAAGAAAGAAGAACTTTCAGATAACTGGGAAACAGAAAAAATTTGTATTTCGGATATAAAATTTATACGTGTCTCAGAAAAAGAAATCGATATTACATGGTCTGATCAGAAGAATCCGTATGTAGATACATATTATTTGATGCGAAGAAAGCCCAATGAGGATGAATGGAAACAGGTTGGACAGCTTCAATCAGATCATAATATGCAGGACAGAGAATTAATACTGACAGATATTCTGGAAGAAGATACGGTACAACAATATGAATACAGAATAGACGTCAGTGTTACAAATACAAAAAAATATAAACCAGTAGAAGGAAATAGTATCTACGCCAGTAATTTACTTGTCTGTATCGATCCGGGACATTTTTCGGGAAAAAATAAAATAGTAGATGAAGATGGGAGCAGTTATTCAGAGGGTGATGCAACATTGATACTTGCAAAAAATCTTGAAGAAAAGTTACGTCTCAACTATGGTGTGACATGTATTTTAACCCGGACGACAGGTGACATTACTTTGGGCGGATATACAAATAACAATTTAGACGAAGGGCACATTAGTTTAAGAGGAAGTTATGCACAGAAAAGTGATTTATTCCTGTCACTTCATACGAATGCAAATCAGGATAATGCGAATGGATATGCAACAGATGAGCAACCGGTCAGTATTAATAAGACATTGGTATTTGTAAATAAGGTAGCATATGAAGACAAGCAGATGCTGTATCTTGCCAATACAATTGGATCATATCTTACAAAAGTGAATTATGATATGCAAGTATCAGAATCTGACGAGTTTCAGAGTATTGAGACAAAAGAAGAAGCAAAAAGCTGGTCTGATGAATATAATGATCAGCTAAATGTACCAGGGACTGTATGTGTCAGATGGGGAGAGCATGGGGATTATTATGGTGTACTGCGTGGAGCTGCCATGGTAAATGTACCAGGATTAATTATTGAACATGGTTTTCATACCATTCCAGAAGTACGAAAACTTGCATTGACAGGAGAACTACTGGAAAAATGGGCTGAAGCAGATGCAAATGGCATTGCCGAAGGATACGAACTTATGAAAAAGGAAGGTGATTAAATGTATTGTGGAAAATGTGGTAGTAAGATAGATGATGATTCCCTATTTTGTCCGGTATGTGGTTCTGAAATTAAAATATCTGGAAATAGTGATAATCATGAGAACCAACAGCCGAAAAAGAACAATTGTAAAAAATATTTGTTAATAGGAATTTTTTTAATTGTAATTATTGTGGTTGGTGTATTATATGCCACCGTAGGATTAAATACAAAAAAGGAAAAACAGATAACAAAAATAGAGAGAGCAGATATACCGGAATTTAATCAACAAAAAGCGCAGGCAGTACATAAATGGAATCGTTGTGGAATTGTTGATATTTCAGGGAAAAAAGCTGTAATTAGCGATTTGCAGAAGATTGGAAATAACATAGATAAATTTAACGAATACAGCAACTGTATAAAAGAGTTACAAGATAATAAAGAAAATTATAAATTAGACGAAGAAAGTTATGCCAAATATGTCAAAGCTTTAAATCAATGTCAAAAAGCAATTACTGATAAGAAGGCACAGGATACATTTGATAAATATAATAAAGTAGAAACAGCCAGAACTACTTTGATAAATGCAGATAATAAATATATTAAAGACCGCGTTTCTATGTATCAGGCAATCGATATGGCAAATGCAGAGAGCAGTGAGAAGAAAGCATATAAAGAAAATTTAGAAAAAATCAATAATTTAGTAGCTGCAAAAGATAAAAATTATAAAGCAATTAAAAAGGCATTTTCAAAAATGGATCAGACGGTTTATATGTATATAGATCCGGAAAATGTATTAGATATTTCTATACAGCAGGTAGATGCGTCTGATTTCCCGAAAGTAAAATTATATTTAAATATTCAGGATGAAAACACAGGAAATGTTCCAAGTGGATTAGATGATACGTCTTTCTATGTGTTGAAAAAGGATGCAACTGCAAATTATGTAAAACAAAAAGTAAAAGCGATTTCTCAGCTTAATGAACAGGAAGCTTTAAAAGTGGATATGGTTGCGGATGTAAGTGGAAGTATGAGCGGTACTCCGTTAAGTGAAGCCCAAATGTGCATGGCAAATTTTGTAAATAGTATGCAGTTTGATGCCGGTGATCAGGTAGAACTTACATCGTTTGCGACGGGTGTAAGATTAGAGCAGGAATTTACAGGTGATGCTTCTTCTTTAATTGATGAAATCAATGATCTGGTAACCGGGGATATGACAAGTTTATATGACGCACTTTATACAGCTGTAGAAAGAGTTGCAACACAGTCAGGCGCAAGATGTGTCATTGCATTTACAGATGGCAATGATAACTATAGTGATTGTTCGGTAACAGATGTTGTAAATGTGGCAAACAGATATCATGTTCCTGTGTTTATCATTGGAATCGGATCTGTGGATACAACAGATCTTTATACGATTACCAATCAGACAGGAGGAGAATATTATAATATTAATGCAGTAAATTCCATGCAGGAGATATATGAAAAAATATACCGTATGGAAAAACAATTATATATGGTTGAATTTGAAGACGGAACAGGTGCAGATATTAATGATCAGTCGGATATAAAGACAGGATATAAGAGTGTAAAATACGGTGGAGAATGTAATTATACCTATACACCAAATGTGTTATTAAGTGCAGGAAGTGCAACCTTATATAAAGATGGCCCGGAGGCAGTCGTTGAAGAATATTTAAAAAACTTTGATGATGCAGTAAATCATTCTGATTTCTCATTAATATCAAATTGTTTACAAAAAGGCAGTCCAATCTATACAGAACAGGAAAAATACGTACAGAGAGATATCTCTGAACAGTTGGATTCCTATGAATTGACAGATGTGTCTTACAGTGATGAAAACAATTGTGTTATTTCAACAAGAGAAACCTATTATGTACAGGTTTCGGGAGAAGCATTACAGCTGATGACGCAGGAATGTAAATATTCCCTGGTAAAAGAAAATGGAAATTGGTTCATGACATCATTTGTTGATATTAACGTTGTTTCAAGGATTAAACAGTAAAGAAAATTATATAAGATTAAAAAAGGAGCAAAGATATGAGATGTAGGAAATGTGGACAAGAACTGGCAGAAGATTCTGTATTTTGCAGTAATTGTGGGACACCTGTTTCCAGAAAAAACAAGGGATATATTGTTGTGGCAGCAATAGTATCTTTAGTAATTATAGCGGGAATAGCTATGCTTTATGCGACAATTCATGTAAATAACACAAAAGAACAGGTAACGTCTGAAGAAAAAAGCAAAATGTTCAAAAAGAAAAGTAATAATAAAAAGCAGACAAAGAAAAAAGAAGATACAAAAACAGTTCCAAAAGATAATTCAACTTCAAATTCATATCAAAATGATGATTCCATTAAGAATCGAACAGAAGATCCTACTGGAGGTGAATACATCATAGCAGACAGCGCAACAAGATTATTAACTACTTCAGATATACAAGGCTTGACGGCAAGAGAGTTAAATTATGCCAAAAATGAAATATATGCAAGACACGGAAGAAAATTTGATTCGCAGGAACTAAGAAATTATTTTGAAAGCAAAAGTTGGTATGTTGAAAAATATGACGGAAGTGTTTTTGATACAAATTATAGTGATCAACTTCTTTCGAATATTGAAAAGAAAAATGCGGAATTTTTAAAAGATGCAGAGAACAGAGCGCAAAATGGAGGATATCAATTAGATCAGTAAATAAAGGAAAGAAATATGAAGAAGATGAAAAGAGCAATATATTTATTCGTTATATTGTTTATATTATGTGGATGTACACAGAAAGTACATGTAAAAACTATCAGTGAAAACAGAGAGATAACCAAAGAGCAGAAAACAAAAAATAAAAAGGATCATAAAAAAACAAAGGCTCAGACTGAGGAGGCAGAGGAGAAAGTAAATTCTGCGACTGCTGATACAACAAGTGATAGCGATCAGGAAAGTCAGAATGTTATGGATAAAAGAATTATTGTTCTTGATCCGGGACATTCTGCAGTTGTAGCAACAGGTATGGAGCCGATAGGACCAGGTGCATCAGAACAAAAGGCAGCAGATGCCAGTGGGACAAGCGGTGTTTTAAGTGGTGTACCAGAATATGAATTAACATTAAATGTGTCTTTGCAGTTAAAAGAAGTTTTAGAACAACGAGGATATCAGGTGATTATGACAAGAGAATCGAATGACGTCCCAATCAGTTGTATACAGCGTGCAGAGGTGGCTAATAATGCCAATGCGGATGCATATGTGAGAATTCATGCCAACGGTTCAGAAAATTCCAGTGCAAAAGGGGCTATGACAATCTGTACAACATCAAATAGTCCTTACAATTCTGCAATATACGGAGAGAGTAAAGCGTTATCAGAAGCAATTCTTGATAAATACTGTGAAGTTACTGGTTGCAATAAAGAATATGTATGGGAAACAGATACAATGAGCGGAAATAACTGGAGTCAGGTGCCGGTAACGATTGTTGAAATGGGATATATGACAAATCCGGAGGAAGATGTTCTGATGCAGACAGCAGAATATCAACAAAAAATGGTGCAGGGGATTGCGGATGGAATCGATGCGTACATGGGAAACTATTAAATATATTAAAAAAGAAAAGAGAATGGAAATATGTATTGTAAAAAATGTGGAAAAGAATTACCGGATAATTCAAAATTCTGTAGTGCTTGTGGTACAGCACAGCCCAAAGTAATTAATTCAAATAAAAGTAGTGAAAGCAAAAACAAAAATAAAAAAATAGCCTTAATAGGAATTGTAATCTTAGTTATGATTGTTATAGCCGGTATAAAACATTATACAAAAGGAGAAACACAGCTAATTGGAAGATGGGATGTTTATAATAAACATATTTCAGAGGGAGATATTGCATACATAGTAAGATCAGGAGACATTGTAGAATTTTGTAAAGATGGAACGGTTTTATACAATGACATTGAAGGAAAATATAATGTAATATCTAATAATAAATTAACAATAGAAATAAATGGTGAACTATATTCATTTAAATATAAGATGCAGTGGGACTGGAGTGGAAAACATGGATTAACATTGAAATATAAAGGGAAGAGTGTGGACTTGGTAAAAATAAAAGATTAATAGGAATAATAAAAAGATGCAGGTAACTGTCAGTTATATAACAGTTACCTGCATCTTTCTTTTCATAGCATAATATACAAAAAATTGCCAATAGCTAGTCATTTCTATATTCATGTTACGTCGGCTGCTGAGAAAGCTTCGGCGCTTTTTTATCCGCTGTCACATACACGAATGGATAAATAATACATGCCATCGTAACAGCTGCAATCACGTCCGTCACGGAATGCTGTTTTAAGAACATTGTAGACAGGATAATGAGCACTGCCAGAATATAGGCACTGATCTGGATCCATCTGTGCTTTTTAAGATCATTACTGTGTGAAATAGCAATACTGACACCGATGGAATTAAATACGTGGATACTAGGAAGCACGTTCGTCGGTGTGTCTGTCTTGTACAGGACTTTTACCATATCTGTAAATACATTATCGCGTGGAAATGCAGTTGGTCTCAAATTTAATGCATTTGGGAAAACCGTGCATATGATCAGGAAAATCGTCATACCTGAAAATAAAAAAGCACATAGTCTGTAAAATCCCCATTTATCCTTAATAAGGAAATAAGCTACCGTTACGGCAATGAATACAAACCACACTAAATACGGCACGATAAAATATTCAATAAACGGAATATGATTGTCGATTGGGGAATGTATCATGTAATGACGTACATTCGTGCGCTTCTCCAGATAAACAAACCATGGCATATAGATCAGAAAGTATGATAATACCCATGCATGACGGTACTTCTTCAAAAAACTCTTTGCTTTATCAATGGCTTTCATATGAACTACCCCTTTTTCAAAGCCTTTGTTATTATCTTATCTCGTTTCAAAGCGCATTATAACATGAAAAAAATGAATCAACAATAAAGTTCATGGAATATTAACATTTTTTACAAAGTTAATAGTAAGTGTTCTTTTTCTCGAATATCTGCATATCATAATGCCGTTTTCCATTTTTTAAAGCATCAGGTGTCCGCAGAGTCCACACTGCAACCGGAAGATGCAGAATGTGCTTTAAAAACCAGACTTCAAACATCGGAAGGTCTGCAAGCTTATACGAAATAAAATCCGGCCGTCCGAGTACATTACCAAGCAGATGCTTTACAACAAAGGTCAGGATCCATGGCTCCGGAAGATGGTCGGCAGTCAGGTTGGAAGAAAGCTGACCTCTTAAGACATGGGGTACATGACGGCGGAACCACCAGATACCAAGTGTGTTGAAAGACTGTACCATATAAGGTCCGTTATAATTCTTAAGAATCTCCCAGGTCTTTTCACAGATGCCAAGAGAAGACTTTGGAATCTTCAGTTCGATCAGAAGCGGAACTTGGCCGCCCACCAGGGATAGTACATCGGTGAAAAGTGGGATAGTCTCATTCGTATTCTGTAACCGGCAGCTTTGTAATTCTTTTAAAGGGAGTGATTCAATGGTTTCCGGTCGTCCACAGATACGAGACAGGTCGTCATCATGGAATACGACAAGTTTTTCGTCGCTTGTCAGATGGACATCCAGTTCGATCCCATATCCATGGGAGATAGCGGCACGGAAAGAAGGTATGGAATTTTCGGGAATCCCTTTTTCAATACAATGATATCCACGATGGGCGAACATCGTGTGAAGAAATGGACGGATCTGTCGTTTCCTAGACAGTCTCGGCCAGATCAGATAAAAGTAAAATAATATAAGAAATACAATAATTCCGGTAATCAGTAAACGCATAAAAGAACCTCCCCGTGAACAATATGATTAACAAGGTGTAATAATACGTAACTTTTCTTTCTCCAGATGTACGTGGATCTCAGATTGTAAAAAGACGGGCTCGCCGTCTGTATGTACAGGCAGTGGGTGATCGCTTATGACAGTCACTTCTGTGCAGGTATCAAGATGGATTCCATGGAAACGTGTGTGCCATCCTTTGAAGGCCGTTGGCAGCAGACAAAGAACTTTAAGTCTCGGTAATTCTGCTACGGTAATGATATCTAACCTGTCATCTGTACCACTGGCAGCAGGACAGAAGTTAAAACCGCCACCTTCATATTTCAGATTCATAACAGCTGTGAAATATACTTTTTCATATGTTTTTGTCTCACCATTTTCGGTTGTGACCGTCATAGTGACTGGTTTTAATGTGAACAGTTTATGAAGGGCAACACCAAGATATGTAAGCTTTCCGAGCTTCAGCCGGTTGAGGAAAGCCTTAAGCGGTGTGACCATCACCTGATGACAGACTGCAGCATCGAAGCCAATTCCGGTACTTACAGCGAATCTTCGGTGCTTATTCTCGTAATCAAGTACACCTACATTCATGGCGGTGTAATGCGTTGGGGCAAGAATCTGCTCCAGGGCACCGTGAATATCCGTTGGAAGACCAAGGCCTCTGGCAAAGTCATTGCCGGATCCAAGCGGAATATATCCGAGTGTTACCTTATCGAGATATGCGATTCCGTCGATCACTTCATTCAAAGTACCATCGCCTCCCAGTACAACGATCGTATGGGATGTGCTATCGGAGGTAAGATCATGAACCAGTCTGGTAGCATGATGCTGGTATTTAGTAAATAAAACTTTATATTCAATTTCTTTTTCCTGTAAGATCTTCTCAATCTGTTTCCAGAGAAGAATCCCTCTGCCGGATCTGGCATTAGGATTGGCAATAAATGTGTACATACCGCATTCATCCTTTGTAAGTTTTTGAAATTCGATAAAATATCTATATGTAATGATCTGTTAGAATAATCCGTTCAGATAAGTAGTAAGGGACCGACGCATATTACCTTCAAAATCAGCATCGCCGCTTTTTAAGCACCATTCGAATACATTTCCGATTACGATCATACGAATGTCAGTTGTAATATCCTCAAGGTCTGCCGACGGGGAAATGATTCCGGATTCGATCACACGCTTCAGATAATCATGAACGGTAACGATCGGGTATGGTCTTTCTGTACGGATCAAAGGGTTCAGGGACTGATTCTTAGGTGTATAATAATTGGCCATGAATTCCACTCCGAGCTCTTCGCAGTAGTGAACATAATTTAAATAAACTGAGATGATTGCTTCTTTTGTCTCAGCAGCACTGGACGGAAGTTCAAGAAGATCCGGATCCATACTTGGCTGTTCTTCTATATAATAAGAAAGAAGATCATCTTTCGTCTTAAAATGGTGATAAAAACTTCCGTTGGAAACGCCTGCTTCTTCGCAGATATTTTTGATTGACAGTTGTTCATAGCCCTGCTTTTGCAGAATGCGTTTGGCTGCTTGGAAGATCTTGGCGCGTGTTTCTCTGGATTTGATTTGTTGTTTTGAGAGTCCCTGTGTTTCCTGATTCATAAGTAAAAGCCCCTTTGAGTATTTATATTTTCTAATAAGTTCAAGCAGTTTCAGTATAACATAGAGAAAATGTATTTTCAAGAAAACAGAGTGAACTCTGTATTGCCGGCGGCATTGCATACGGAAGTGAATTCAGTTATAATTATCCGCGTAATAAAGAAGAGAAAAATCTTCGAAATACAGCAAGAAAGGGACAGACAAAACATATGGATATTAATCAGGTGATTACCGGAGAACTTGGTGTCAAGAGATGGCAGGTAGATGCTGCGGTAAAATTAATTGATGAAGGCAATACGATTCCGTTTATCGCAAGATATAGAAAAGAAGTTACAGGAACATTGGACGATGCACAACTGCGGACGCTGCATGAAAGACTGATGTACCTGCGTAATCTGGAAGAAAAGAAAGAACAGGTTCTGGCAAGTATCGAAGAACAGGGAAAGCTTACCGAAGAACTGAAAAAGCAGATCCTGGCGGCAGAGACAATGGTAGTGGTAGAAGATCTTTACCGCCCATACCGGCCGAAACGCCGGACACGTGCCATGATTGCAAAAGAGAAGGGACTGGAACCGCTTGCAGCACTTATCACACTTCAGAAAGCGGAGAAACCGATAGAAGTGTATGCAGAAGAATATGTGAATCCGGAGAAAGAAGTAAAATCTGTAAAAGAAGCAATTGACGGAGCAAAAGATATCATCGCCGAATCGGTATCGGATGAGGCAGATTACAGAAGCTGGATCCGTAAAGCAACCGTACAGCACGGAAAAGTAATTTCACAGGCAAAAGACGAAAAAGCAGAGTCGGTATACGAGATGTACTATGATTTTGAAGAGCCGGTGACAAAGCTTGCAGGCCACAGAGTGCTTGCACTGAACCGCGGGGAGAAAGAAAAGTTCCTTACAGTAAAGATCGAAGCATCGCAGGATGACATCTTAAGATATCTGGAAAAGAAGATGATCCACAGTGATAACCCGCATACCACACCGATTTTAAAAGAAGTAGCAGAAGACAGCTATAAGCGTCTGATCGCACCGGCAATCGAGCGTGAGATCCGAAGCGACCTGACAGAGAAGGCAGAAGACGGGGCAATCAGCGTATTTAAGAAGAACCTGCACCAGCTTCTGATGCAGCCTCCGATTGTAGGACAGACTGTACTTGGCTGGGATCCTGCATTCCGTACCGGATGTAAGCTTGCAGTTGTAGATCCGACCGGTAAAGTGATCGGAACGACAGTGATCTACCCGACAGCGCCGACGACACCGAAGAAAATCCAGGCGTCCAAAGACCTGCTGAAGAAGATTATTGCAAAATATAACATTACACTGATCTCCGTAGGAAATGGTACTGCATCCAGAGAGTCTGAGCAGTTCATTGTAGAACTGTTAAAAGAGATCCCGCAGAAAGTGCAGTATGTAATCGTAAATGAAGCAGGAGCTTCCGTGTATTCTGCAAGTAAGCTCGCATCAGAAGAATTTCCGAAATTTGATGTGGGACAGAGAAGTGCGACGTCTATTGCAAGAAGACTGCAGGATCCGCTGGCAGAGCTTGTAAAGATTGATCCGAAATCCATTGGTGTCGGACAGTATCAGCATGATATGAACCAGAAGAAATTAAGCGAAGCCTTATCCGGAGTTGTCGAAGATTGTGTAAATAAAGTCGGAGTTGACCTGAATACAGCATCCGCACCGTTACTTTCTTATATTTCAGGTATTTCCGGTGCGATTGCTAAGAGCATTGTGGCATACAGAGAAGAAAACGGAAGATTCACAGACAGAAAACAGCTTCTGAAGGTTGCAAAGCTTGGACCAAAGGCGTTCGAACAATGTGCCGGATTCATGAGAATACAGAACGGTACGAATCCGTTAGACGGAACCAGTGTACATCCGGAGTCTTATGAAGCTGCAGAAAAACTTCTGAAGAAACAGGGATTTTCACTGGAAGACATCAGCGGAGGAAAGCTTGCCGGACTTTCTCTTACGATCAAAGACTATGCAAGACTTGCAAAAGAACTGGAGATCGGAGAGATTACCCTCCGGGATATTGTGAAAGAACTGGAAAAACCGGGACGTGACCCGCGTGATGAGATGCCGAAACCGATCTTAAGAACAGATGTCTTAGATATGAAAGACTTAAAAGAAGGCATGATCCTTAAAGGAACCGTAAGAAATGTCATTGACTTTGGTGTGTTTGTAGATATCGGAGTGCACCAGGACGGACTGGTACACATTTCCGAGATTACGGATAAGAAATTCATTAAGCATCCGCTGGAAGTGGTAAGTGTTGGCGATATCGTGGATGTAAAAGTGATGAGCGTGGATCTTAAGAAGAAGAGAATCCAGCTTACGATGAAAGGAATTTCATAATCTGGAAAATGAAGAAAGAGAATCCACATTATTAATATAAAAATGTGGAAAACATGAGTTTACAGGCAGTTATATGGGGATAACTGTCTGTAACGGGTTATATGTATAATTGCAAAATAAAATACGGAGAGAGGATGGGACATATGAAAAAAAGTTGGGGAAAAACAATCAAAACTATTCTGGGTGTGCTGGTCGGTAATCTTGTACTGTCATTTGCTGTGGCTGCGTTTACCGTGCCAAATGGGATCATCATGGGAGGTGCAACCGGTATCGGTCTTACGATCAGCCATTATTTTCCGGTGAACCTGTCGCTGATCATTTTGGCAATCAATGCGGTGCTGTTCGTTCTCGGTGCAGTATTTCTGGGAAAGAAGTTTGCATTGACAACGATCATCAGTTCTTTTATTTATCCAATATTCCTGTCGATGGTACAGTCCATTCCGGGAATAGACAAAGTGACGGAGAATAATGCTATGCTTGCGGCATTATATGGAGGGGTCCTTCTTGGAATCGGTATCGGATTGGTGGTAAGAGTAGGTGCATCTACCGGTGGAACCGATATACTGGCACTTGTGTTACATAAATGGTTCCATGTCCCGGTAGCGGTATTCTTGTATATTGTAGATTTTTCGGTGCTGGGACTTCAGATGTTGTTTTCAGATTCGGAACAGATACTGTATGGTATTCTGAATTTATTTTTAAGTACGGTTGTGCTGAACCGAGTGATGCTTCTTGGAAAGTCACAGATCCAGTTATTTATAATTTCGGACAAATACAGAGAAATCCGTCAGAAAGTCTTAACGGATATTGATGCCGGAGTGACAATGGTAGACATCGAGACCGGTTATGGAGAACAGAAGCAGCAGGGCGTATTATGTGTCATCCACAGCAGAAAGCTGTATTCTGTAAAAGAGGCAATTCAGGAGATTGATCCAAAAGCATTTATCACGATCACGCAGATCAATGAGGTAAGAGGACGTGGATTTACAATGGAAAAGCTGCGTTACGACGAATTGAATCATACGAAAAACTAGACTTTGCAGGCATTGTGAGTTAGAATATTTACAAAGATTTAAGGAAGGATGAGGTATCATTTATGGAGATGTATACTGGCAAATCAATATTTAAAGGAATTGCAATTGGAAAGATATTGTTCTACCAGAAGGGAGAACAACCTGTAAAACGTGTGAAAATAGAAGATACTGCAGAGCAGATCAAACGATATGAGGATGCACGTGCAAAGGCAGCAGAGCAGTTACAGGGACTGTATGAAAAAGCGTTAAAAGAAGTCGGCGAAGCAAACGCAGCTGTATTTGAAGTACACCAGATGATGCTGGAGGATGATGATTATATCGATTCTGTTGTAAATATCATCGAGACACAGCAGGTAAATGCTGAATTTGCCGTTGCTACAACAGGCGATAACTTTGCAAAAATGTTTGCGGAGATGGAAGACGATTATTTCAAAGCAAGAGCTGCAGATGTAAAAGATATTTCCGAACGTATGGTAAATATCTTAAGTGGGAACGAAAGCGGTGGAGCTATCGGTGATGAACCAGTGATCGTTGTGGCAGAAGACCTTGCACCGAGTGAGACTGTCCAGATGGACAAAGAGAAACTTCTTGCATTCGTAACCAGACTTGGATCTGCAAACTCACATACTGCAATCCTTGCAAGAACCATGAACATTCCGGCATTGATCGAAGTAGATATCAAGGAAGAATGGAATGGAAAGATGGCAGTCGTAGACGGCTACACAGGAACATTCTACATTGATCCGGACGAAGATATCTTAAAGAAAATGCAGGAAAAGAAAGAAGAAGACATCAAAGCAAGAGAACTTCTTCAGGAATTAAAGGGAAAAGAAGACGTAACTGTAGATGGAAAACACATCAAATTATATGCAAATATCGGTGGCGTAAAAGACGTTGCAAGCGTACTTGCCAATGATGCAGCCGGAATCGGTCTGTTCAGAAGTGAGTTCTTATATCTGGAAGCAGATAACTATCCGAATGAAGAAGCACAGTTCCAGGCATACAAGACGGTTGCAGAGAACATGGCAGGAAAGAAAGTAATCGTGCGTACACTGGATATCGGTGCAGACAAGCAGGTAGATTACTTCAACCTTGACCATGAAGAGAACCCAGCTATGGGATACCGTGCGATCCGTATCTGCCTGGACAGAAGAGATATCTTCCGTACACAGCTTCGCGCACTTCTCCGTGCAAGCGCATATGGTAACATCGGAATTATGTACCCGATGATCATCTCTGTAGATGAAGTAAAAGAGATTAAGAAAATCGTAGAGTCTATCAAGACAGAACTGACAGAAAAAGGAATCGAGTACGGTGAAGTTGAACAGGGTATTATGATCGAGACACCGGCAGCAGTGATGATCAGCGATCTTCTGGCAGAGGAAGTTGACTTCTTCAGTATCGGAACAAACGACCTGACTCAGTATACACTGGCAATTGACAGACAGAACAGCAAACTTGACAACATTTATGATTCACATCATCCGGCAGTGCTCCGCATGATCCAGAAGACGATCGAAAACGGACACAAAGCAGGATGCTGGGTTGGTATCTGCGGAGAACTTGGAGCAGATATGACTCTGACAGAGACATTCCTTAAGATGGGAATCGATGAATTGTCTGTATCTCCGACATTTGTTCTTCCGATCAGAAAACTGATCCGTGAGATGAGCACAAAATAATGGTTGCATAGACGGATATGCCGTACTATAATATAAGACGAAAGAAGATTCTTCGGGGCAGGGTGTGATTCCCAACCGGCGGTAAAGTCCGCGAACTGGTCATTTGAAGAATTTCTGGTCAGAGATATCTGAACAGATGTTATCAATGTGATGATCAGCCGATCTGGTGAGATTCCGGAACCGACAGTAAAGTCTGGATGAGAGAAGGATAATACGATATTTACAGGATTATCAGAATGATATGATTGCCCCGTTGCCCTTTGGGTGGCGGGGTTTTTGCTTGCTATGTGAATATTGTATGGTTCAAAATTAAGAAGTTTCTTCCTTTAGAATATAATTCGGTTTAAAGGAGAAAGAAAGATGAGTACAAAAGTAATGACAAGACAAAATGAAAAGAACAGAAACAAAATCAGGACAATGGCACAGATTGGTATGTTATCGGCAATCGCAACAGTATTGATGTTGTTCGAAATTCCGCTTCCGTTCGCTCCGTCCTTCTATGAGATAGATTTCAGCGAAGTACCGATTCTGATCGGAAGTTTTGCAATGGGACCACTCGCCGGAGCGGCAATAGAACTTATCAAGATCTTACTGAACTTTGCAATCAACGGAACTATGACAGCGGGAGTCGGAGAAATTGCAAACTTCCTGATTGGCTGTTCACTGGTTGTGCCGGCCGCATTGATCTACCATAAGAAACATACCAGAACCGGAGCAGTAGCCGGAATGGCAGCGGGAACCGTATTCATGACAGTAGTCGGATGTTTCCTGAATGCCTTCGTATTACTACCGGCATATGCCAAAGCATTCGGTATGCCGATCGACGGCCTGGTTGGAATGGGAACTGCCGTAAACAAACATATCACAGACCTTAAGACTTTCGTGATACTGGCAGTCGGACCATTCAATCTGCTGAAAGGTATACTGGTATCTTTGATCGTGTTCCTGGTTTATAAAAAAATCAGTCCGATATTGAAGATGAATGCGTAGGGGTGTTTCATTTATTATGGTGGCTTACCCCGGACCTGAAAAAAGTATAGCAGGGATTGCTGTGCTGATTTCATATGCACAGCAATCCCTGCTATACTTTTTTTCAGTCACGTTTTCGCATGCCATAAAAAATAAAACAGAGGAACCGTAACCGTTGTGATGCCGAAAGTTTGCTTACAAAACCCGTTACCAACATAACCTGCAAGCAACAGGTTCTTACGAACATATGGCAACAAAAAAGCCAGAAAACCAAGGGCCTTCACCACAACTTCCCGGTTACACACAAAAGTTACAGTCCCTCTATTGAATTCATTATCATTGGCCAGTTACAACTTCTTCATCGTGGAATCTTAGCCAAAAACAGAATACCAACGCTTTCTAAAGGACCGAGAGGCCAATGATGATGAACTAAATAGAAAACTTATTCAGCCGGACAAATCTCCACCCAATACCCATCCGGATCATTAATAAAATAAATACCCATCTCCGGATTCTCAAAACAGACGCAATTCATCTCTTTATGGAATGCCAGTGCCGCGTCCATATCATCTGTCTGCATTGCCAGATGAATCTCATTGTCTCCGAGATCATAAGGTCTGTCCATATCGCGCAGCCATGTGAGCTCTAATTTGTGCGGGGTGGTATCATCACCCATGAATACCAGCTTGAAGCTTCCGTCGGCAGCTTCTGTCTCTTTTGTAATCTTAAGTCCAAGTGCTTTCTTGTAGAATTCGATAGACTTGTCAAGATCAGCAACGTTAATGTTATTGTGATAAAATGTGAATTTCATACGTTTTCCTCCATTATTGATAAAAATTAATATATTTAAGCTGTTATCAGAAAGTATATCATGAGTAGCAGAAGAAAAAAAGATGTGTTATACTTAAAGATACTGAATACAGTGATTTCAAAAATGGAAAGGGAGAGCTTATGATAATAGAGACAAACAGTGAGAAAGAGACTTGGGATCTGGGATTTAGTCTGGGTGAAAAAGCCTGTGCAGGACAGGTGTATACATTGGTGGGAGATCTGGGTGTCGGGAAGACGATATTTACCAAAGGTCTTGCCAAAGGACTGGGGATAGATGAACCGGTCAGCAGTCCTACATTTACCATTGTGCAGATCTATGATGAAGGAAGACTTCCCTTTTATCATTTTGATGTGTACCGAATCGGTGATGTGGAAGAGATGGATGAGATTGGCTATGAAGATTACATTTACGGAGAGGGCGTCAGCCTGATCGAGTGGGCTAATCTGATTGAAGAGATATTACCGGAACATTACACAGAGATTAAGATAGAAAAGGATCTGGAAAAAGGATTCGATTACCGGAGGATTACAATATGCGAATATTAGCATTAGACAGCTCAGGACTGGTCGCCAGTGTAGCTGTAGTAGAAGACGGGGCAGTGGATGACCAGGTCATTGCCGAATATACAGTCAATTATAAGAAGACACATTCACAGACATTACTTCCGATGCTGGACGAGATCGTGAAGATGACAGAACTGGATCTGCATACCGTAGATGCGATAGCGGTAGCCGGGGGGCCGGGATCATTTACGGGACTTCGTATCGGTTCCGCAACGGCCAAGGGACTTGGACTTGCGCTTGAGAAACCGCTGATCCATATTCCGACACTGGAGGGACTTGCTTACAATCTGTGCGGAATCGCAGATGTTGTATGTCCGATCATGGATGCAAGACGCGGGCAGGTGTATGCGGGAATCTATGAATTTGACGGACAGAAGCTTCACATACTGGAAGACCAGATGGCAGTTCCGATAGAAGAACTGGGAGAAAAGCTGAAAAAATATTTAAAAGAAGGAAGAAGAGTAACCTTCCTTGGCGACGGGGTTCCTGTGCACAAGACAAAGATTAAAGAAGAGATCCTGCCGGGAGAAGCTGTTACATTTGCGCCGGCAAATATGAACCGGCAGAGAGCTGCATCCGTAGGAACACTGGGAATGCAGTATTATAAAGAAGGAAAGATCGAAACTGCAATGGAGCATGAACCGGATTATCTCCGTGTGTCTCAGGCAGAAAGAGAACGGAAGGAGAGACTGGGAAATGTATAGATTTCAGTGTGATTATACAGAAGGTGCCCATCCTGCAATTATGCAGCGGATGGTAGAGACAAATATGGAACAGACCGACGGATATGGACTGGATCCATACTGCGACAGTGCAAGACAGAAGATTAAGGATCTGTGTGAATGTCAGGATGCAGATGTGCATTTCCTGGTAGGCGGAACACAGACCAATACAACTGTGATCAGTGCGGCACTCCGTCCTTATCAGGGTGCAGTTGCAGCAGTAAGCGGACACATTAATGTGCATGAGACCGGAGCAATTGAAGCAACCGGACATAAAGTACTGCCGCTTCCAAGTGGAGACGGAAAGATCAGTGCCGTACAGGTAGACGAAATGTGTCATGCTCATTTTACAGATGGAAGTCAGGAGCATATGGTGCAGCCGGGAATGGTATATATTTCCCACCCTACAGAGAATGGAACACTGTATACAAAGAAAGAATTAATGGATCTGTATGAAGTGTGCAAGAAATATGACATGTTACTCTTCCTTGATGGAGCACGTCTTGGATATGGACTGATGGCAGAGACCAATGATATTACACTTACAGATCTTGCAAAATATACAGACGTATTCTATATCGGTGGAACCAAGGTAGGAGCATTATTTGGTGAAGCTGTTGTGATCACGAATGAGGCATTAAAGAAGGATTTTCGCTACATGATCAAGCAGAATGGCGGAATGCTGGCAAAGGGCCGTCTTCTTGGCGTTCAGTTTGATACACTGTTTACAGATGACCTTTATTTTAAGATATCTGCACATGCAGATGAGCTGGCAATGAAGCTTAAGAAGGCATTTCAGAAAAAAGGATATGGCCTGCGTTACGATTCCTATACGAATCAGCAGTTCCCGATCCTGCCGGACAGCCATATTGAGAAATTAAAAGAAAAATATGTGTTTGAATTCTGGGAGAAGGTATCGGATGCAGAAAGTGCGGTCAGATTCTGTACAAGCTGGGCAACAAAGCCGGAAGTGGTGGAAGAACTGATCAGAGACATTGAGGCATGTTAGAAAAGATATGTAAGGCAGAACTGTCGGATCTTCAGGATATTGCCGCGTTGGAAAGTGAAATATTCTCCGATGCATGGAGCCTGAAAAGTCTGGAAGAGACATGGAATCAGAAGAATGCAGTGATATTTGCAGCAAAGACAGAGGAGAAAATCGCAGGCTATCTCATTATCTATTACGTATTAGATGAAGGCGAGATCGCAAGGATCGCAACAGCTCCTTCTATGCGCAGACAAGGGGCTGCCGGACAAATGTTCCAGGAACTTGTGGCGTTTTGTGAGGAACAGCAGATAACAAGAATCATGTTGGAAGTAAGAGAAGGCAACGAAGCCGCCAGAAGATTTTATGAGAAATGTGGATTCACAGAAGATGGAATCCGTAAAAACTATTACGAGAATCCACAGGAAAATGCCATTTTGATGTCAAAGAATCTATAGGAAACAATGGTAATTCTTACAGCACTTTCCACTGGTCAGCATACAGATGGAAAGCTATACTATAGGCGTAACCGAGAGAACAAAAAGATAGAGAGTAATGAAAAGAGAACAATGTAACAGCAGAACAGCACCGGTAAAAACGGTGCCGGAATTACAGGAGGAACGGTATGCGCCAGTTTGAAGAACAGACAAAAAAAGTAAAAGAAGTTACAAGTATCGTATGTAATAAATGCGGCAGAGTGATTCCGGTGATAGAAGGGGTTCCCCAGGAAGATGTGCTGAGCGTGGACAAGCGATGGGGATATTTTTCTGACAAAGATAACCGGATGGATCATTTTGACCTTTGTGAAGCCTGTTATGATGAACTGACGGGCAGTTTTAAGATTAAACTGGAAGAAGAATAGAGGAAAATTATGTTAGATGTATGTTTGTTAGGAACCGGAGGGATGATGCCATTGCCATACAGGTGGCTTACATCCCTGATGGTGCGCTATAATGGAAGCAGCCTGTTGATCGACTGCGGAGAGGGAACGCAGATTGCGATCAAAGAAAAAGGCTGGAGTTTTAAACCGATCGACGTGATCTGCTTTACGCATTATCACGGGGATCATATCAGCGGACTTCCGGGCCTGCTTCTTACAATGGGAAATGCAGACCGTACCAAACCGCTTACATTAATCGGGCCAAAAGGGCTGGAACGGGTAGTAAATGCCCTGCGCGTGATCGCACCGGAGCTGCCGTTCCAGATTAAATATATGGAAATTACGGAAACCGAGCAGACATTCGAATTGAATGGCTACCGGTTAAAAGCATTTCGTGTGAATCACAACGTAACCTGTTATGGTTATACAATGGAGATCGACCGTGCAGGAAAATTCGATGTGGAAAGGGCGAAAGCGTCAAATATCCCACAGGAATACTGGGGACTTTTGCAAAAAGGTGAAACAATAGAGACTAAGAGGCATGTATATACACCGAATATGGTACTCGGGCCGGCAAGAAAGGGAATCAAGCTTACGTATACCACAGACACGAGACCGACGGAATCTATTAAGCAGAATGCAAAGCATTCCGATCTCTTCATCTGTGAAGGAATGTATGGCGAAAAGGATAAGCAGAAGAAGGCCAAAGAATATAAGCATATGACATTCTATGAAGCAGCACAGCTTGCAAAAGAAGCAGAAGTAAAAGAAATGTGGCTGACACATTATAGCCCGTCACTGACAAAACCAGAGGAATATATGGACGATGTCAAGGCAATATTCCCGAATTCAATCGCAGCAAAAGATAAGCGCTCGGTAGAACTGGTATTTGAAGATTAGGAGGGAAAATATGAGCGAGACAAAAGATGTATTAATACTGGCAATCGAAAGCTCCTGTGATGAGACAGCAGCGGCAGTTGTAAAGAATGGAAGAGAAGTACTGTCCAATGTCATTTCTTCACAGATTGCCCTGCATACATTGTATGGAGGTGTTGTGCCGGAGATTGCATCCAGAAAACATATAGAAAAGATTAATCAGGTCATTGAAGAAGCCCTGAAAGAGGCAGAGGTAACACTGGACGATATCGACGCAATCGGTGTAACTTACGGACCGGGACTGGTAGGTGCACTCCTCGTAGGCGTGGCAGAAGCAAAGGCAATCGCATATGCAGCAGGTAAACCGCTGGTCGGAGTACATCATATCGAAGGGCATATCGCAGCCAATTTTATTGAACATAAAGAGTTAGAACCACCATTTTTCTCACTGGTAGTATCCGGAGGACATACCCATCTGGTTCGTGTGAAGGATTATGGAAAATTCGATATCATCGGAAGAACCAGAGATGATGCGGCAGGAGAAGCGTTTGACAAGGTGGCCCGTGCAATCGGACTTGGCTATCCGGGAGGACCGAAGATTGATAAAGTTGCAAAAGAAGGCAATCCGGATGCCATCGCATTTCCACGTGCAAATGTAGAAGACGCACCATATGACTTCAGTTTCAGTGGATTAAAATCCGCCGTTCTGAATTATATTAACGGATGCAAGATGAAGGGCGAAGAATACAACCAGGCAGATATCGCGGCTTCTTTCCAGAAAGCAGTCACCGATGTACTGGTTGCTAAAGCTATGCATGCAGTAGAAGAATATAAAGTAGACAAATTTGCCATCGCAGGCGGCGTAGCATCGAACAGTGCTCTTCGTGCGGCAATGAAAGAAGCATGTGAAAAACGAGGCGTGAAATTCTATTATCCGTCTCCGATTTTCTGTACCGATAATGCGGCTATGATTGGTGTGGCAGCTTATTATGAATATATGAATGGAACCAGAAGCGGATGGAATCTGAATGCAGTTCCGAATCTGAAGCTTGGCGAGCGTTAAAAAGGAAAAAAAGGCAAAATTAAGGCGGGAAAAAGTAAATGAAAAAGAGATGCATGGCAATCGTACTTTCGGCAGGGCAGGGGAAAAGAATGGGAACATCTATCCAGAAACAGTATATCGAGCTGTGTGGGAAACCCATCATTTGTTACTGTCTGGAAGCATTTGAAAAGTCAGAAATTATTGATGATGTGATCATGGTAGCTGGAGCCGGGCAGGAAGACTATGTGACAGAAGAAATTGTAAATAAATATCATTTTGGAAAAGTGCGCGCAGTAGTTTCGGGCGGTAAAGAACGCTATGACTCTGTCTGGAATGGATTGAAGGCTGTCCGTGACGGTATGGCGGGAGAAGAAGCGAAAGAAGGATATGTCTATATCCATGACGGCGCCAGACCGTTCGTAGACGAAGAGATTATAAAAAGGGCTTATACATGTGTGGAAGAAAACCGTGCATGTGTTGCCGGTATGCCAAGCAAGGATACAGTAAAGATCGTAGATGAAAATCAGTTTGCAGTTACTACACCTGTACGCAAATACGTATGGAATGTTCAGACCCCGCAGGTATTCGAGACAGCTCTTATTACGCAGGCGTATGAGAAGCTGATGCAGCATGACAGGGAAAATGTAACCGATGATGCCATGGTAGTAGAACAGGAGATGCAGATTCCTGTGAAATTATTCGAGGGTTCTTATTGTAATATTAAGATTACGACACCGGAAGATCTGGAAACGGCGAAGGGATTTATTGAACATCAATAATCCTGTGCCGGGATCTGTGAATTGCCATGCATTTGGAAGAATTTGCCGATGGTGGGTTCTGCAGATATCAAAATATGCAATAGAAGCTGCCGATGGCAGGTTCTATGTATAAATAATGAAAAATAAGTGTATTTATAGATGAAAAATACAGGAAAATAAGAAAAATACAAAAAAATAAAAAAAGTTTGAAAAAGGTGTTGACGACAGTGAAAAGCTGTGATAGAATACATCTTGTCGCTGAGGTGATACGGAAGCGGCAGACAAGTAAATAGATGGAGAGGTATCGAAGTGGTCATAACGAGGCGGTCTTGAAAACCGTTTGTCCGAGAGGGCGCGTGGGTTCGAATCCCACCCTCTCCGCTTTATAAAAACTACCAAGTTTATCCTGGTAGTTTTTTATATGCCATAGTATGCAGGAAAAGTTGCTGGTAGCAATTCTGTGTATGCTAGAAAGATATGTTGAGAAAGTGATATGCATAACAACGGGTTATGTATAAAACAATCGAGCAGTTTTTATTTGGAGAAATACCCAAGCTGGCCGAAGGGGCTCCCCTGGAAAGGGAGTAGGTCGTTAATAGCGGCGCGAGGGTTCAAATCCCTCTTTCTCCGTTTGGTTGATATATAAGCAGTATGAATAAAAAAGTTTAGAAAAACTTATTGACAAAGTTCGACTACTGTGATATATTAACTGAGTCGTCGTGTTAGACAAGGCCGTGAGGTAACAGAGTCGAAGCAGAAGACGGCGCTAACTGATTGGAGAACAGCAGGTAATGCTGAATGGTAATCAGAAATCTTCAGGAATTTCTCCTGAAAAAAAGAATAAAATAACAGTTGACAAACACAACTGATTATGATATTCTTAATAAGCTGTCGCTTGAGACAAACGAATGTTTGACGAAAGGATAGC